>Ga0206913_1067_pt1 | contig 24247 bp, 19 predicted proteins | sample Alteio_BWOrgHeat_72_FD_152942 | JGI IMG/M metagenome (GOLD analysis project Ga0206913, IMG submission 152942) | Enriched cells from forest soil in Barre Woods Harvard Forest LTER site, Petersham, Massachusetts, United States -... | ecosystem: Environmental > Terrestrial > Soil > Temperate forest >... | reverse complement strand
AACAGTACGCATAAGATTATGAGCCAGGGGGAGTAATCGGTGAGGAGGGAGAATAAGAGAGTGAATAGTGAATAGTGAATGGCGAATAGGAAATTGAGAATTGAGGTATAAGAAACAAAGTGTGAAATGTGATATATTAGATGAGGAATCAGAAACATTACTTTTTAAGGTCGGTTAAACTATTACATAAAACAGGTTGTATAATCTAACAACGATAGTTTAACTACTGAGTTTGATCTCCTTGTAGTTTCAATCTGTTGTTTTCATTTTTCCTGCATTTAAGTATATTAACATAATTCAATGATAAACGTTTTCCGCTCATCTCATAGGATTTTTGCGACCATTCAATTGCATTGTCCAAATCGCCATTTATTTCGCTGATTATCGCCATGTTATAGTAAGCTCTTTGTTTTATTTTAATTTTAGTATTGTTTGTTTCTTTTTTCCAGAGTTCAGCAGCTCCGTCCCAATTACCTGCCCTGGCCATACGTTTTGCCATTATAAAATTGTCGTTTCCTTTAATGTAATATTCGCGATTCACTCTTATGTTGTATGGAAGTATTCTGAATGCATAGGTTTGTCCAACTTTATAGCCGGTTTGCTTTACAGCTTCTTTCCTATCTAATAATGCAGAAGCGGCAGCCAAAGGATTAACACCTTTTCCGCTGAAAGTTAAACTTTCGGAAATAGGAAATTCATCCAATATTAATTTACTTTGAGGATCATATATTCTCCATCCTGTTTTGACCATAGTAGCCATGGTCGCACTTGTTTCAACAGCGCGTATGCCACCCAAAGGTGTATTGAGAGTGGTTGGAATTGTAGAGTAACTTATTTTTGAATCTGTATCAAATAATTCCAGAGCAAATATTGCATCAACATTATTTTCTTTACATATTTTTTCTACCACGTCCCATGACATTGGGGAAGGAAACATACCGGCACCTGCCGTCTTAATATCTACTTTATCAAGAAATGTTACTGTCTGGAATCTGTTGTTCTGAAGAAGAGCATCTTTTACACCTCTTATGCTTTCTTTAGCACCTTCTCTATCTAGTTCAGGACCTTTGGCAGATAAAACATCATCAATAATATTTCTGACTTTATTTTCAGCGGCAGGTATGCTTCTATCTATTATGCCAACATTTTTTACATAACCGGGAATACTAACGGGTGCAGGTTCAGTTACCGTCATGTAAACCAGATCTGTTTTACATGAAATAAAAACAATTGTTATTAGGATAAAAATGGAGATTTGTTTCATATTAAGGTCACGTTAAATTAGCCGATAATTCAATGTTTTTTCATCTATAGAATTTCTTGTAAACGATACGGAATATTTTGACGTGCTTCCAAAATTAATGGCGAATAATGCATTGTTAAAAAGCTATTTATGTAAGCATTCCTCCGCAAACGGTAATTACCTGCCCTGTAATGTATGATGACAGATCGGAAGCAAGGAACAACGTAAGGTTAGCCACATCTTCTACCGTGCCGGCTCTTTTTAAAGGTATGGCTTGTTTCCATCCTTCCACCACTTTGGGGTCGAGCGCAGCAGTCATTTCTGTTTCAATAAAACCGGGGGCTATGGCATTGCAGCGTATGTTTCTTGAACCCAGCTCCAGGGCAACGGATTTGGTAAAACCTATAATACCGGCTTTAGATGCGGAGTAATTGGATTGCCCCGCATTGCCTTTTATACCCACCACCGAACTCATGTTTACAATACTGCCTTTGCGCTGCTTGAGCATGGGCTTTTGCACTGCTTTGGTAAGGTTAAACACCGATTTTAAATTGGCTGTCATTACTTCATCCCATTGTTGTTCGCTCATGCGCATCAGTAATCCATCGCGGGTAATGCCTGCGTTGTTCACTAACACATCTACCGTTCCGAAATCGGTAACTACACTGTTCACCAACTCTTCTGCCACTTTGTTATTGGCAGCATCTGACTGGTAACCTTTTGCTTTTATGCCGTGTTTCAATAATTCTTCTTCCAGCGCTTTTCCTTTTTCTACTGAGGAGAGGTAAGTAAAAGCAACGTTGGCACCTTGTTCAGCCAATTTTAAAGCAATGCCTCTGCCTATTCCTCTTGATGCGCCCGTAACAATGGCGGTTTTTCCGTGTAACAGTTTCATGTATTGTTTTTTTGCGGTTTGAATGGTAAAAGTAGGATTTATAAGAGAATTTTGGTGTGAAAGCTCTTAAAATTCTTTCATAACAATTCCGTTGGGGAAGTTGCCTGCGTGGTTTCGATAGATGACGTAGAGGAAATGATAGTTGACACGGACGGAATGACATGTTACACAAACGGAATGGCAGCTTACACGAGCGGGAGCCTATGTTACATGAACGGAATGACAGCTTACACGGACGGAATGGCGGCTTACATGGACGGGGTGACATGTTACATCAACGGAATGGCAGCTTACATGAGCGGGAGCGTATGTTACACGAACGGAATGACAGCTTACACGGACGGAATGGCATGTTACATGCACGGAATGCTTGCTTACATTAACGGGAGTGGATATTACATTGTGGCTTTGGCTGGTTAAATTAAGGAGATGGCAGGTAGCAATGGCGAAATGGTTGCAATAAAGCAAATTAGTTATTGATGTAACGAATAAAAGGCAAATTACATCCTTACCTAAAGCTTTTCTCTTTATAAGTAATTTTTACATTTCACAAATCTAACTGCCAACAGCATTTAATTAAAAAAAGGTTATTAAAATATTAATAGAAAAATACACCCCGCGCCAATTCTGGCAAAAAGTTCTAAGTTAAAACACTTACGTATTTTATACGTTGACTTTTAAAAATAGAGATTATAATATTGTTTCATGTATTGTAGTAAAAAATCGTGTCTTAAATTTTGGTTATACCTTTAAGGTAAACTAAAAACCTCCACAACATGAAACCGAAGATTCACGAACACAAAAACATTTTAAAAAAGATGGTGAGTAAAACAAAATTTTTAATTACACTGGCATTAACAATTCTCTGCTCGTTTTCTTTTTCACAGCAAGATAGCCTGCGCAGAAAAGAAATTTTACCCAAATGGAGTTTCTCTGCTGCCATAAACAGTGTGGAAGCACAAATGGACCAGAAATTATTTGATACCTGGGTATTTCCTTCCGCTAATTATTACAGCTATTTTGGTAACAAGCATGACAAATCAGTGTCATTGAGCATTCTTCCGAAATACAGAATTACGGATGACATTACCTTACGCCTGGAGTTTGGAATAACCAATATTGATTTAGTAAGTCATTATGACGGAATTGGTGATACAACTTCACACGGAGGACATATAGGCGTAACATCCAATATAACAAAAAATGATACTATTCGGCAAAAGATATACAAGTATGCAGCAGGCATACAATGGAGTTTTGTAAAAAAGAAATACATAGAATCGTATTGCGGTACATCGCTGTATTACCTAAGCTACAGTGAAATGCATTGGAGTGATTACATTATGGATAATCTTCAAACTTCAGGTCGAGGTACTAATTATATTGCATCCACACCTGGTGGATTTGCAGCTGGCATGGGAGCTTTTGCAGGATTTAATATTTATTTGAATAAGTATATTGCTGTGGGTGGGGAATTTTCTTATTCAATATTATATTATAAGTTGGGGGGTATAGAAAGTGGAGTGGAGGAAAACATTTATCCAGCTTCTCCCACTGCAATAGATCATTGGAAAATATATAACAATGCATCAAAAGGGATACAGTTTTCAAAAGTAATGCCTTCGTTTCACATTAATTTTCGATTTTAAAATTCATCTATTGATTTAAAACCTGTTGTCAATGGATTGAATCTAAAAAACAAACAGGCTAATTAAATACAATAAAAAAATGAATAAAAAACTACTTAGGTTCTGTGCAATTATAATTGCAGGAATCATTTACATTCATCATGCAGATGCCCAAACCTATGGGGCAGGAGCCATTAACACGAATGATGGAGTCGGAACGACAGGGACAAATAATTGTTTTATTGGTGAATATGCAGGTCACAATAACACATATGATATTGATAACACGTTTATTGGATATTATTCCGGATATACTAACGGATATGGTGAGAGTGGCGAATATGAAGCCTCCGGCAATACTTTTATTGGAAGCCAAGCCGGATATTCAAATACGAATGGTTATGTTAACGTTTTTTTAGGGTTTCAATCCGGTTATGATAATCAAAATGGACTTGCCAATGTTTACATTGGCGATGCTAGTGGTTCTATTGGAACGGATAATAGTTATAACACTTTCGTAGGAGATGCTGCTGGTTTACATAATACAGCAGATGAAAATAGTTTCTTTGGAAGTGATGCAGGGGGATCTAATACTTCAGGAGCATATAATTCTATTTTTGGTACTAGAGCAGCATACTTTAATCAAACTGGAAGTTATAACAGTATTTTCGGTTATCAGGCAGGAGGCGGAAATATATATGTAGGTTATGAGTCCAACAATGATAATTCAATCTTCGGTGCTTTTGCTGGAACTGACTTAACTACCGGTTCCGGCAATGTATTTATGGGTTCAAATGCAGGTGCAGCAAATAATTCCGGATCAGCCAACGTAATTGTTGGTAAATATGCCGGCTATTTAAATCAAAGCGGCTATGGCAATACTTTCAATGGTTACCAGGCAGGTTATTCAAATGTAAGCGGTGGCAGTAACACCATGGTAGGTTATAATGCAGGATATTCTAATACATCAGATAACAATACTTTTTTGGGTTATGGGGCTGCAGACAATAATACTTCGGGTGAATACAATGTAGTGGTTGGATCGCTTGCATTGGGTTCAGGAATTAATACTGGCGTTGCCAATGTAGCGATTGGATACCAGACGCTTTACGAGAATACTTCAGGGTATTATAATTGTGCCGTTGGATACGGAGCCGGCACGCTTACTAGTTCAGGCTTTAATAACACTAGTTTGGGAACGCTCGCTTTAAATGCTACTACTACAAACTCAGAAAATACTGCCATTGGTGCAGGTGCTTTATATTATAGTGATGCAGTAGGCAATACCGCTTTGGGTTATCATGCCGGTATCAATAATACATCAGGCACATACAACACCTATGTTGGGTATGGAGCTAATGCAGGTGGAACTAATTACACTAATTCCACAGCCATTGGTAATGGTGCAGTAGTTACAGGAAGCGACTACATTCAACTTGGGAATAGTTCTATTATGGAAGTTTATAGCTACGGCAGTACCGTACTCACCAGCGATGGCAGGTTTAAGAATAACGTAACCGAAAATGTGAAAGGATTAGCTTTTATTAAAAAACTTCGCCCTATTACATACAACTTGGATACAAAAAAATTAGACGATTTTGTTATACAAAATATGACTGACAGTGCTAAATCTGCACATCAAAAGAACATGAACTTTGCTCCATCATCTGCCGTTGTCCATTCAGGCTTTATTGCGCAGGAAGTGGAACAAGCTGCTCAACAAGTTGGTTTTACCTCTTCCATCGTTCATGCACCCGCCAATAGCACAGACCCTTATGGCATATCTTACGCAGAAATTGTGGTGCCTTTGGTAAAAGCGGTTCAGGAACTAAGCCATGCTGTGGATAGCTTAACGACTGTTTCGATTAAGCAGGATTCCATTAACAATGCCCTGCAAAACCAAATTGCTAATTGTTGCAGCAACAGCAGCATGAAAATGGGTAATAATACTACCATTGGCAATAGCAGCAGCAATAACACTTCATCAGGTACTTCGGCTGCACTTTATCAAAATGCGCCCAATCCTTTCAGCCAGCAAACAAGCATACAGTATTATGTTCCAACTACTGCTCAAAGCGCAAGTATTATGGTGTTTGATATGACAGGCACTTTGCTGAAAACAATAGCGCTCAGCAATTTCGGGAATGCTTCTATAATAATAAGCGGTAATGAATTGAAGCCTGGAATGTTTCTTTATTCTTTAATAGTTGACGGAAAAATAATTGATACCAAGAGAATGATATTAACGCAATAATGTAAAGAAGACATAATGAGTATTTAAAAGCCAGTTTAACGACTGGCTTTTAATTTACCTTACACTTTCACAAAGAATATTATAAAACATATATATAATAATTTTTTTTGAAACTTTGTTATATATATTCTAACATTGTTGAACGTAGTGAATCAAAATGTCATAAAATGATCGCGTCAATAAAGAAAAAGATTGTAAAAATATTTACAACTTTACTTTTTGTAAATAATATCGTATTTGCCCAAGTTGAGTATTTTGTTCAGGTAAACCCCACAACGTGCAGTTATACTATTCTTGACAGTATCCCTATTATTAAATGGATTGCTGTTGGTACATCTACTTTTGATAAAACAAACAGAAGATATATTTTTCATGGCATGGACAACGGAAATCATAATTATTTATGCAGTATCGATGCAACAAATGGAAACACCGTTTCAATTCCGTTAATGAATAGTCAATTTGGCTGCGTTAAATTTGACAATTCTAATGGTATTCTATATGGTATACATTGGAGCACTTCACTTGCAAACGGAGATTTTGTATCAATAAATCCAGCTACGCTTGCTTATACTGTTATTAGTCCTATAAATTTAACTACAATAGGCAGTGATGTAACTTTTGATGATATTAATCACAGGTATATAATAGCTGCTGGTGATAATATCGGAAATCAATGTTTGTTTTCTATTGACGCCACAACAGGAAACATTATTTCAAAGCCTCCTTTATCAGGTGTTAGCGGAATTCAATTTGATAATTCATCCGGTAATCTTTATGGGTTACATTGGGATAATAGTTTACAAACAGAATATTTTGTTTCTATTAATATTACAAATGGAACCATTACCATTATTAATTCTATTCCCTTAGTGAAATCAATAGCCATGGGCTATCCAACGTTTGATGAACTGAATAAACGATATACTTTTTCCGGTTCGGATAATAGTGGTAACCGGTATTTATTTACTCTTGATGCCACAAATGGACAAGTTGTATCAAATCCTCTTTTCCCAGTATTTATTCCGCCATATAATCTTATAGAAACCAAATATGATAATTCATCAGGCAATCTTTATGCTCTTCATTGGGGGCCGATTTGCCCACCCACAGCTCCCCTGGCTTCAAACAAAACAATTTGCAGTGGTGATTCTGTCTTATTATCTGCTGTTGGGATAGGTATAATTAGCTGGTATAGTGCTTCAATAGGAGGTACTTATTTTGGCAGAGGCGCAAATTATACAACACCTAAATTAACTAAAGACACTATTTATTATGCGCAAGATAGTACGTGTGCACCAAGTTCACGCACAGCTGTGATTATTAAAGTAAATTCCTTTCCTACTGTCTCCGTTTCAGGCAGTATGAGTATATGCCCAGGCAGTGGTGCGGTTTTATCTGCATCAGGAGGAATGAATTATTTATGGAGCAACGGAGCTACTGCAAGCAGCATTATTGTAAGTCCCGTTGCTTTTACCAATTACAGTATAACAGTAGCCAACGGAGCTTGTGCTAAAGATACCAATGTAATTGTAAGTGTATATCCCGGAACCGGAATAGTAGGCATAAGTGGCAATAACTCTATTTGTTTTGGAGACAGTACTTTGCTATATGCATCAGGAGTGACTAATTATTTGTGGAGTACTGGTGCCACCGGTAGTTCCATTATTGTAAAACCAACGGTTAATACTTTGTATGAGGTAACAGTAACTAATTTAACTTGTTCAGGCAGTAGCAGTATATTGGTTTCAGTTACACCAATGCCTACAGCTACTATAACAAATTCACAGACCATCTGTGCCGGAAGCAGTGTTCAGCTAATTGCATCAGGAGGAACAATTTTTTTATGGAATACAGGAGCAACATCTTCATCTGTACAAGTTAATCCTAACACTACAACAAGTTATTCTGTTATTGTATCCAACGGAAATTGTTCAGATACAGCTAATACTTTTGTAATAGTCAATCCTCTGCCACAGGGGATAGCCTGCTGCGACACGACTATTATACCAGATCAGAATGTACAACTTATTATAAATCCGGTTAACTCAGTATATAGTTATAATTGGACACCAACTGAAGGGCTGAGTTGTAACACTTGTGCCAGTCCGATGGCAAGTCCGAAGGTAACTACCATTTATCAGTTGACTATTACAAGCAATAAAGGATGTGAGATAAATGACATGGTAACAGTTAATATAATTTGCGGAGAGCTATTTGTACCTAATGCCTTTTCTCCGAATGGAGACGGACAGAATGATGTACTTTATGTTAAAGGTTTTTGCATTCAAACCTTTAGCTTAGAAATATACGACCGATGGGGAAATAAGGTATTTGAAACAACTGATATAACGCGAGGTTGGAATGGAAGCTATCAAAACAGCGGAAAAGAATTAAATACGGATGTGTTTGTTTATTCTCTTCAGGCTATTTTAATGGATGGTACTTCTATTGCTAAAAAAGGGAATATTTCGTTGATAAGGTAATGGTTCAATGATTTGAAGACTAAAGTGGCTTTTGCTCCTAAGCAAATAATTTGTTAGATTTAAAATAGTATTATCTAAAACAAACTACAATGACAAACTTTCCAAAAAAAATTCTGCCAACACTTGCATTTACAATTGCTATTTCCTTCATGAATGCACAAGTGGTTACTACCCTTGCAGGTTGTGGTGGACATGGCTCTACTGACGGAATAGGTGCAGCAGCATGTTTCAGAGCTCCGTATGGAATAACAGCAGATGGAAATGGCAATTTATATGTAGCAGATGCTAATAACCATGAGATACGAAAGATAGTTATTGCTACTCGTGAAGTGACTACCTTAGCTGGTAATACTATGCCCGGCTCTGCCGATGGAACAGGTACAGCAGCAAGTTTTAACGATCCGCGAGCAGTGGCATTTGATGGAGGCAATTTATATGTGGCTGATTATGGAAACAATGAAATACGAAAGATAGTTATTGCTACCGGTGTGGTTACTACCTTAGCTGGTATTACTACTGCTGGCTCTGCCAATGGAACAGGTACGGCAGCAAGCTTTAACTCCCCAAATGGAATAGCAGCAGATGGAAACGGGAACCTATATGTGGGCGATTTTGGTAACAATGAAATACGAAAGATAATTATTACTACCGGTGTAGTTACTACTTTAGCTGGTACTACTACTGCAGGCTCTACCGATGGAACAGGAGCAACAGCACATTTCAATGGACCTTCCGGTTCCCTAGCGGATGGAAATGGAAACTTATATGTATGTGATTATCTTAACAACGAGATACGAAAAATTGTTATTGCTACAGGTTCAGTGACCACATTAGCCGGTAATACTATGCAAGGCTCTGCGGATGGAAAAGGTACAGCAGCATATTTCAACGATCCGGTTGGCATAGCAACGGATGGCAACGGTAATTTATATGTGGCTGATAGAAGTAATAACGAAATACGGAAAATTGTTATATCTACCGGTGCGGTTACTACCATAGAGTATACTACTACAACAGGTACGGCAACAGCTTTCAATACTCCCGATGGAGTAGCAATAGATCAGAGTGGTAATCTATTTGTAACTGTTACAGGTGAAAATGAAATACAAGAGATAACTAATGCTACTGGCATCCTTCAAAACTCGATGCCAAATACTCAATTCAATGTCTACCCAAATCCTGCCGTTGATTATTTAACAGTAAAACTACCATCAAATAGTTCAAAGACTGAAATTAAAATATTTAATATAATCGGAGAATTAGAATATTCTTCCACAGAGACGAACCAAAACAAAAATATTGATATTTCAAATTTGGCAAACGGACTGTACCTAATTCAAATAGCAACAGATGACAATATGGGAATACAGAAATTTATTAAACAATAAAAGACGCTTTTAACTTTTGCGGAAGGGCTTTTTTTATTTAGACTTTTCTTCTTCTTTCATTCCTTTCTGATCCTTTTTTAGTTGCTTTACTTCTTTCTTTTCAGCCTTTTTCATTTTCCTCATTTCTTTCTTTTCAGTCCTCGCCTCTTTCTTCTCATCCTTTTTAGCTTCTTTGTTTTCCTGAGCAAATGCAGTAGCGATTATAATTGCAAATGCAGCAATGAGCATGGATATTTTTTTCATTTTAATTTTTTTTAATGGTTTATATCAGGTTATTTGACGGAACAAACTTAATAAAATTGATGATTTAACTGAAAATTGTTTCGGAGTTGACAAAATTAAGAGATACAGGTATTTTGCCGTAGCCGTTTTTAATATCAACAATATAGGTGGGGCAGGCAATTCCGCTGAGTTCTTTGTGGAGGCGGGTGGCAATTTCAATTTCTTTTTCGCTGTCCACTTCAAAATGCTGCAAACCGTTTACTTTATCGCAATGATACAGGTAATAAGGCACTACGCCTGCAAAATATAGTTTTGTAAAGAGTTCATGCAAGGTTTCAAACGAATCGTTGATGCCTTTGAGGAACACGCTTTGCGACAAGAGTGTGACCCTGCGGTTGCGCAACAAGGTTATGACATCAAGAGCTTCCTCTGTTAATTCGGAAGGGTGCTCTACATGCAGCAATATATAAAAAGGTTTTCGTTTACCAATCTCATCAATCACTTCCAGTAACTGTTCAAGGGTTTTGGTGTAAAACGAATTGGGTGACTGCAAAGGCATTCTGGTGCCGATGCGAATGATTTTAACGCTTTCCACCATTTGCAGCTGCTGCAATAACTGCATGGTGAGTTTAGGTGTGTAAAAAGGATCTCCACCGGAAAGGATGACATCTTCTATCTGACTATTGTTCTTTAAATATTGAATGATGTTACCTATATCCTGCTCGTTGAGCGTTCCTTCTGGGTTTCCTATTTGGCGTATACGAGTGCAAAACCTGCAATGTGCTGCACACTGGTAACTTACTTTTATTAAGGCACGGTTATCGTACTTATGCACCAGACCTTTTACGGCTTCGTGCTTGTCTTCCATCAAAGGATCATCGTAGCTGCCGTTATCGTACTGACTTTCATATTCGCTGATGTAGTACTGCAGCTTTATCTGCGGATCAGTAGATAAATTTTTAAGATATGGCGTGACTTTTTCCTTCAATTGAGCACTGTTGAGCGGGAGTTAAAAAAAGAATAAAGTGGATGTTCGGCAACTTTCTGGTAAAACAGTTCTGCATCAATGGTATAAATATCGGAATTAATTTCTCCGACTAAAGGATACTCTTCATTTATGTTTCCTGCTTTAATGCCCGAAACTGTTTTGATAAAAGGAATGGCTGCCAGATTGAGTATGGGTTTGTTTACAGTGGTGGTGAACAATGTTTTATTGCCTTCGTCAAATGCCCATTTAACAATGTTGTAAGCCAGCAGCACTGCCCATTTTTTGTTGCCGGGCAAAAATGCAAATTGTTCGAAATAACACAAGGGTTGCTGCTCGTAATAATTCAGATCAACGTACCAGGTGGCACTGTTTCTCTTTATCCAGACTTCTGAATTGCGCAACAAAGCATCCGGCAAGATGATTCCGAATCCTACGACTTCTTTATCCTTTTCAGCGACCAGGCAGTAGGCATTATTGATATAAAAGCGATAGGTCTCAAGATCGGTGCCCAATAAAAAGCCTCCGGTAGTTGTAGTGCCATCAGCCAAAGACATAGGAAGTTGGTTTTTAATTGCTAAAAACGCGCTGGCATCATCAGCGTTGGCTTTACGAATGATTGTCTTCATACACTATCCTCGGACCTTTTAGTTGATTTAATACTGCACGGAAAAAGCTCCATGTGTTTTGATTTTGACTTGCATATTCAGCCGGCAATGGAGTTTTTTTAACCGGCAGTTCGTACCAGGGTATGTTCGGAAACTGATGATGAGTGGCGTGTTCATTAAAGTTCATCAATATCCACGACAGCACTGGTACTTTGTTCAATGATCTTACATTGAAACGAACCCCTTCGCTGGTGGTGGTATCGTAATGAAATATATACACCAGTAAAGACAACACCCAAGCAAATGACAACATGGGATAGCCCAGTGTATAGAGGTAAATTGTTTTTCCTAAAAAATAATAAACGGAAATATGCAATAACAAGCCCAATGAAAATAACAGGATGGATATTATCTGATCCTGCATAGTCCAGTTTTTAAATGCGGGAGATATTTTAACGGAAAGACTTGGAGGAATAAAGAGAAACAAAACCACAGAGATTAATGAATGAATAAAAAAGCCTCCGAAGAAAACACTGATGTACCAAACTGTATAGTAATACACTTTGCGGAATACGGATGGTTTGTTTGCAGTTACGTAAGTATCTAAAGCAGAAGTGTGATGGTCTTTGCGGTTAAAGCCATGATGAAACATGTGTATTTTACGGTATATGGTAATGGGAACCATTAATGGCAGCAACACAACACTGCCCCAAAAATCGTTGAGTTTTTTGCTTTCGGTAAATAGTTTCTTGTGCGATGCTTCGTGTCCCACAATGTAAAAACGGTAAAACCACAAGCCCTGAAAAAGCAATACGGGAATGTAAAGCACCCATCTGACAAAAGAAGACAAAGGCAGTTTTTGTATTGCCACAGCAATAAAGCTGATGAGCACAAATACCAAAAGTGTTTCAAAAACCAGCCGCGAGTTTATTCTGGTATTCATGTTTTGTTTCTACTATTATCGGGCATTGCTTTAATTTACTTCTGAGCTAAAATATTTTTTATCTGCTGCAAATGCCTTTGAGCATGCAGGGGAATAAAATACAACCAGTCGCTTATTGTCATTTCACCCAAAAGAGGATGCTTGCGAACACGCTTGTCAATTACAATTATTCCGGATTGGATATTTTGTTTCAGCAGATTTCTTTGTTGCAAGAAAAGCTTTTCGAAAGCAGCAATGTCTTTTAGTTCACCTTTAGGCTGCATAGATTCAGGAGCTTTCACTTTCTGATCTATCCTATCAACAATTGCTCTTGTCAGTCTTTTTTGTCCCCAAAGTTCTTCGTGTTCGGCAGTTGCATCAAACGGCTTCAGCAAAAATGAGGAAACAATAGTATCACTTTTGCTTATATGTTCCAGCACCTCCATGATGCTCCATTGTTCTTCTTTCTTAAAATGCAATTGCGTTTCGGTACAGCCTTTTACCAACTGTAAAGTATCCTGCATATTATTATCCAATAAATGAAAGTAGGCTGTAATGTCCATGTATTACTTGTTTTTATCCATATACCAAAGCAATTCATTTATAAAACCTGTTGCCATTTTATCGCTTAGGGCTTTATCGGTAGCATTCCCATTTTGATCATATGATTCGCTCACTTTTGCTGCATGAAATCGTGCGGGAACCATTAATGCTCCGATTTTCCAGAGTATAAACTCCAAAGAGGTTACTACCTGCGAGCCGCCAAAAGGTCCATCGGACGCTCCTGCAAGAGCAATTGGTTTTCTTCTCCATTCATCGTACAGCAGATCAATTGTATTTTTTAAACTCGCGGGATAGCCGCCATTGTATTCGGGTGTAACAATAATAACACCATTGGCAGCTTTTACTTTTCCTGAAAAATCAAGCACTTCGGGAGGTGGATTTTTCTGAAAACGCAATCGTTCATTAAACAAAGGAAAATTGTATTGATGCAGATCGAGAATATTTGCTGTTGCAAGTTTGTTCTCTTCTACATATTTCTTTAAGAACAAAGCCACCCGGTGACTTTTTCTATCAATACGAATGCTGGATGAAATAATTTCTATGTGTGACATAAGGGAACTTTATATTAATTATGTAAAGCTAATTAATCATTAATAAGAATAAAAAATCTTTGGGACTTTTAATTATAAAAATTCACTTGGACTCGAAGGCTAAAGATGGCATACTATTTCAAAGTACTCATTTGAATTTAACTGCCACTCCTGTTATTTGATATCCACCCTGAACGGAACCAATATGAATATCAACCACAGCATCTGCTCCAGCTTTTGCAGCATTTTTTTTCAATCCTTCAAGTGCTTCTTTTATTGATGACTCTAATGAAAAAACGTATGCTATTTCATCGTATTTTTTTTCGGGACGAATAGAAAAATATAATTGTACACCACTGCCAGATGAATTTATACTTTGTAAACTAAATCCATAATCTTTATCTGAATTCATCGGAATAATCATCTTGGGGGCACATCCAAATAAGACACAAATTGAAAACAGAATTACTATCAATGAAGTAATTCTAGTCAAGAAAGGTTTTGTTTTCATATAATTATTTTTTTAGAAGATAAAAACAAGCACCCAGCGTTTCTGCTAAGTGCTTGAATAATCCGGTTAACCAAAAGAACTTTTATTTTTTCTCTGTTTTAGGCTTGCTTGCTTTTGCCTTGTGTTCTTTTGGTGCTTTCTTTTCCTTTGCTGGTTTTGCAGCTTTTTCTTGTGTTGTTGGTTTAGCTGATTTTTTTACTCCAGTAATTGGACTTGCGAATACAGAAGCGGTTATTATAACTGCTGCTGCTAATAGGGCTAACTTTTTCATGGCTTTGTTTTTTTAATTGTTTATACACGTAGTATTTCAATACTCGTGCCACATATTTAAAATTCCACTATTTAACATTGTTTAACATTTAAGATGTTACTGACCGAGATAAAAATAACTCTGGTGGATTAAGGAATAATGTATTATAAAAAGATTATCAAAGACGTAACCAATGTTCGGAAATCTACTATACACTTATCTAATCAAACTAATGTTTCCTTTTTTAGAGATTGAGGAACCATCGGACAAAGTAGCATTGAGATTATAGACATAGACATCTGTATTGCAGTTCTGATCCTTGTGTCTTCCATCCCAGCCTGTGTTTGGATCGGTAGTGGTAAATACTTTCACTCCCCACCTGTCGTATATCTCAAAAGTCATGGATTGAATACAGTTGTTGTTTTCTGTTTTTATGTATAGTACATCGTTCTGGTTGTCTCCATTGGGTGAGAATGCATTGGGGACATAGATGTCTCCGCATTTTTGTTTTACAGTTATTGTAATTGAGTCTGTTCTCTGGCAGCCATCATTGTTTGTTGTGATGTAATAGGTGGTGGTGGTGGTAGGGGTCGCGGTTGTTGTTGTGCATGTGTTACATGTTAGTGTTGTTGTGGGTGTCCAGCTATAGTTTGTTCCATTGCCGGTTAGGGATATTGTTATTGTTTCTCCTTGGTTTATGGTTGTATTGGGTGATATTGTTACTACTGGTTTTGTTGTTGTGGTAATTTGTATTTTGGTTGTGTTTGTGCATCCGTTTTGGTCTGTGCCTGTTACTATGTATGTGGTTGTGCTGTTGGGGGTGGCTGTTACTGTTTGTCCTGTGTTGGGGGTTGTATTGGGTGTCCATGTGTAATTAATGGCTCCGCTGGCTGATAGGGTTGTGGTGCTGCCTGTACAAATGGTTTCATCGGTTGTGGTAGTAATAATGGGTAAGGGGTTTATTGTTATGTTCGCTGTTGTCTGGTTCATGCATCCTTTGTTGTCGGTGCCTGTGATAGTATAGGTAGTAGAAATTGTCGGGTTGGCTGTTATTGTTGTTGCTTTGGTATTGCTTGGTGTTATGGTTGGGGTCCAAATATAGGTATTGGCTCCGCTGGCGGATAGTGAAGTGCTTGTGCCATAGCAGATGGACATATTAATTGGGTTAATGGTTATTGTTGGCAAGGGATTAACAATAATTTTTGTTGTTATTGTGTTGTAGCATCTGTTGGCATCGGTGCCGGTTATGCTATAGGTTGTTGTTGTTGGTGGTGTGGCGGTTATTGTGGGGGTTGTATTGGAGGATAGTCCTGTGTTGGGTTGCCATGTGTAGGTTATGGGGGGAGCTGTTGTACTGCCTGTTATTGACAGCATAGTACTGCTGCCGGAACAAATGGATATGGTGGTGGGTGTTGCTATTAATGTTGGGGGGGGATTTACGGATATGTTTACGGATATATTTCCTGTATTGGTGCATCCGTTGTTATCTGTACCTATAATTGTGTAGGTGGTGCTTGTTAACGGGCTGGTTGTTACTAGTCCGCCTTCTGTTGTTATGAATGCTACTGCTGGTGTCCAGCTATAACTCACGGCTCCCGACACAGACAAGGTTGTAGTATTGCCTGAGCAGATCGTAGTGTTAGATGATGTTGTCAACGTGGGTAAGGGGAATGTTTGAACGAATATAGTTACTGTTGCTGATATTCCACAGGTCGTTTCTGTTACGGTATAGGTTGTTGTTATAGTCGGAGTGGCTATTACAATTGAGCCTATGGAGGAGTTTAAAGAAGCGGAAGGCACCCATACGTAATTATTGCCTCCGCTTACTGATAACGTCTTCTCATTTCCGTTGCATATCGTACTATTAATTGACATCGTTAAGGTACAGCCATTGTTTAGTTTTGTCACAAACATATCCCAACCTGTTCCATTCTGAAAGGGCTGATAAGCACCCGGACTAACAGGATAATCAGATGATCCTGTAAAGCCGGCAACATAAATATTTCCTGAATTGTCAGCTAAAATGGATTTCCCCACTTCAGTAGAATGTCCACCAATAAATGTAGAAGCAAGTAATGAAGTAAGTGTGGTATTAAATTCCGAAACAAACGCATTGCCACCTCCTGATAAGGTACTTTTTTGGATGGTCTGGTATGCCCCTGGTGTGACGGGAAAATCAATGGATTGCCCTAATCCGGTTATAAAAACATTGCCTGAGGCATCAACAGCAATGGCTTCGCCTGGATCGTCACCGTTACTACCACTAATAAAGGTAGAAGCAAGCAAAGTGGTCAGGTTATTGTCAAGTTTAGAAACAAAAGCATTATTATCCGGTCCTTTTTTTATTGTTTGATAGGCACCGGGAGTAGTGGGATAATCTGCAGATCCTGCCCATCCTCCTATATAAACATTGCCTAAACCATCCAAAGTAATATCCAGTGCATCATCGTAATAACTTCCACCAATCAGGGTAGAGGCAATCAGAGTAGTTAAAGAACCGTTTAATTTGGAAACTATTGCATCCTGGACCGATCCTGCAACGGCTGCTTTGTTGACATTTTGATAAGCTCCTGGAGTAGTTGGATAATCGGATGATGCTGAAGCCCCGGTTACATATACATTTCCTGAACCATCCAGCGTAAGAGCAAGTCCTTTATCATCGTTCTTTCCACCGAGATATGTGGAAGCAAGCAATGTGGTTAAATTATTATTCAACTCTGAAATAAAAATATCTCCGTTATTTCCACCCTGGAAAGATACCTGATAAGCGCCTGCAGTAACCGGGTAATTGGAAGACGAAGTCATGCCAGTTACGTATATATTGTTTGAGCCATCTAAGGCAAGTCCATATATAGCATCGTAGCGACTTCCTATATAAGTGGAAGCAAGAAGAGTAGTTAAACCACTATTCAACTTGGAAACAAAGCCATTGAATATCCCATTCGCATGTAAACTTGGCTGGTAAGCACCTGCTGTAACAGGAAAATCGGCAGAACTGGTATAGCCTCCAACGATTATGTTCCCCGAACCATCAAGAGCGATTGCACTTCCATAATTTTGACCGGTACCGCCAAGATAAGTTGAAGCAAGCAGTGTTGTTAAGCTGCTGTTCAGTTTGGAGATACAAACATCGTAAGACGATGCTGCTCCGTTAACGACCTGATATGCGCCAACGGTAGTAGGATAATCTACAGACCATGTCCATCCTGTTACATACACATTACCGGAACCATCTATCGCCATGCAACTGCTGGTGCTGGTTTCATCCAGTTGAGTTCCCCCCAGATAAGTGGAAGCTACTATGCTGGAAAGGGAAGGATCGATTATCAAAGGCAAAGTATGATCGTATGCACCGACAATGAAGCCGTATTTTTTGCCGTTCAGCGTGTAGTGCGCCTTCACTTTTACCTTTTTACTTTCAATGTATTGATAAGCAATTGGCGCAGTAAAACTTATTTTGTGTTCATTATCAGTAGGACCGGAAATAACCTGTAAAGATCCATCGCTTTGTATATTCAGCCGTTCCACCCCTTCAACTTTTACTTCTATATCTTCTACATTACCACCTGCTTCTATATAAAAACGTTTTTCAATATTATTTCCATATGCATTCAGTTTTACTTGTATTTTTTTCCAAACCTCGCCCAAACTAACGGTACGACAAGTAACCAACCCGCTTTGCCATTGTTTCTGTTTATCTCCGACAAAGGAACTCACTTTCGTTTCTGTAAGAAGTTCGGTATGTACAGGATTTACTTTGCCGTTTACAAAGCATTCTTTCCAGGCAAATTTCTGACAACTATCTTGTCTGGAAGAAGTAATCTTCTTTTTATCTTTTGGGACAAAAGGAATATTCAAATAATGACTGTAAACAATTTGTCCCTGTTTGGTAAGAAATGCATTGCCTATGAAGGTATTGCAATAGTACGTAACGTCCTTGGGTTGTTGACCTCGGTTTTCTATCCAGGGAATCTGTATCTTATTTGCCTTTTCCAAGATTGACCTTTTTTCAGATTCTGTTAAATTATCAGATGCATTCGATTCTGTAATCGAGCTATAACCAATAAATAGAAAGAAAAGAAATAGTTGTATATTTTTCAGACGCAATAGATTATAAGTACTTATGTATTCAACTATTTTCATTTTGAATTTTTTACTTTAAAAGAGAAATATTACCTTTTTTATTGATGGAGGAACCATCGGACAATGTAGCATTGAGATTATAGACAAAGACATCCGTATTGCATATTTGGTTTTTGTACTTACCATCCCAACCTGTATTTGGGTCAGCTGATGAAAATACCATCACTCCCCATCGGTCATATATTTCAAAGGTTATTGATGAGATGCATCCATTCTCGGCTTTTATATACAATATGTCATTTTGGTTATCTCCATTGGGTGAAAATGCATTTGGTACATAGATGTCTCCACACTTCTGTTTTACTGTTATTGTTATTGAGTCTGTTTTTTGACAACCATTGTTGTCTGTTATAGTTAAATAGTATGTAGTATTTACCGTTGGATTTGCTGTTGGGTTTGTGCATGTATTGCAGCTTAATATTGTTGTTGGTGTCCAATTAATAGTGTTCCCATTTGCGGTCGTTAGTGTGAGTGTTACGTTTTCTCCTGAGGTAATGGTTGCATTGCAACAAGTGGTTGCGATTGGTTTAGGGTTCACTGTTACTTTTGCTCCTGCGCTGTTGCTGCAAAGTCCGTTGTTTACTGTTACTATGTAATTGGTTGATGATGTAGGGCTTATCTTGATACTATTTGTTGTCGCTCCTGTATTCCATAAATAACTGTTTCCTCCCGATGCACTCAACTGGGTTGAATCTCCCGAACATATGGTTTGTGAGTTGGATATTGCAACTACGGGAAGAACAGTTACTGTTACATTGCTGCTGTCTGTGCAACCAAATGAGTTGGTTACTATTACAGTGTAAGTAGTTGCTGTGGTTGGACTAACGGTAATATTGTTAATGATTGCACCTGTATTCCACAAATATTTATTTCCTCCTGTTGCTGTGAGTGTGGCACTGCTGCCTGAACATATTGATGTGTTTCCTCCTATGGTTATTATTGGTAATGGATTGGTTGTTATTTTTATGCTCGTGTCTTTGGTGCAGCTTCCTCCAGTCACCGAAACTGTATACATTGTTGTTGTATATGGGGAAATTGTTATAGTGTTCCCCGTTGCTCCTGTGCTCCATATATAACTTGTTCCTCCTGTGGCTGATATGGTCGAGTTGATTCCCGGACATATGCTCAGGTTCTTTGAGGTTGTTACTACTAAGGCTGTGCTGCTGCTTATTGTTATTGTACCGGTTATGCTCGGACAGTTATTATTGTCTGTTATGGTTACTGTATAGTTTCCTGCACTCAGGTTTTTTGCTGTTTGTGTCGTCTGTCCGTTGTTCCAATTATATGTATAGGGAGATGTCCCGCCTGAAACATTGGCTTTCCCTGTGCCATTGTCTTGGCTACAGATATCAGGGGTCGTTGTCATATTCGTTGTAAGTACTAAGGGTTGTGTAACAGCTACACCATATATAATAACAGCACTTGCCGCATCAGTAACTGTCACTGTATATGTACCAGCCGAAAGTCCATTAACAGTTTGAGTTGTTTGGCCGGTATTCCATAAATAAGTAAAAGGTGCTGTACCTCCAGACAGACTCACGGCAATTATTCCATTGTTTCCTCCGTTGCATATAACAGGGGTTACCGTGTAATTGAGACTAAATGCACTAAACTTAGCCACAAAAACATCATAAACTCCTCCACCAAAAAGAGTTTGATATGCACCGGGCGTTGCTATGCTTGAAGAACTTGAAGTCTGTCCAGTCACTAATATACCACCTGCAGCATCCAAAGCCATGCCTCCAAGAAATTCAGTATTGCTTCCGCCATAATAAGTACCCCAATTTAAAAGAGTTCCGTTAGAATTAAGGTTAGCTATAAAAATATCTGCAAAAGCATTTAAAGTTTGATAAGCATTGTAAGTGGCTATTGCATTATCACAGCATGAATATCCCGCTACAATAATGTTACCGCTACCATTCAGGGCTATACTTTTACCATAATCAAAGCTATTGCCTCCCAAATAGGTCGCCCATTTTAATGATCCATTAGAAGAATCAAACTGACTAATAAAAGCACTTGTAAATCCTCCTCCATAGGCTGTCTGATAAGTACCGGCAGTTGCAACACCAGTTGTCGTAGGCGTTTCTCCAGTCACCAAAACATTACCATTCGCATCAATGGCAATGCCATATCCTGAGTTATTACCACTACCAGTACCTCCTGCATAGTAAGTACCCCAAAGTAAACTTCCGCCAGAACTAAAATGTGCTACAAAAGCATCGTCTCCAGCAACAAGAGCAGATTGATATGCACCAGGAGTGGCTATACCTGTAGGATGATCAACATAACCTGTAAGAAATATATTATTATTCTGATCTGTTACAACACCATAACCTCCTTCATTTCCAGTAGCACTAGCTCCCCTACCATAGTATGTACCCCATTGCAATGTTTTTCCATCAGAACTGAATTTGGCTAAGAAAGGAGTTTCAGCTCCACCGAATATTGTCTGGTAAGCGCCTGGTGTTACTATTCTATCAGGACTTCCGCCACCGCCTGTTACTCCACCTGAAACAATTACATTGCCCAGTTTGTCAACTGTGATAGCACGCGGTACGTCATTCCCAATACCTCCATAATATGTACCCCAAACCAAATTACCCAAAGGATCAAATTTTGAAACAAAACAATCTCCGGCATTGGCTAAACTTGTTTGAAAAACACCTGGGGTAGCTATACCTGTTGTACTTCCTGCATAACCGGTTGCAAATATGTTGCCTGAAGGATCTGTCGCAATTGCTTCACCTTCTTCCACTCCGGTTCCACCATAATAAGTTCCCCAAACGATTGTACCATCAGGAGCAAATTTTAATATAAGAGCATCGTAATTTCCTGCAAAAGTCCCTTGATAAGCTCCTGCTGTAGCAATAGCAGTTGAGCTAGCTGTCCATCCTATAACTACAGCATTGTTATTATTGTCGGTTGCAATACCCAAACCCAGATCATACTGATCGCCTCCACAATAAGTCCCCCAAAGCAAATTTGGGGTAGGATCTATTACTAATGTATTGTTGTTATTATATGCTTGTGTTATAAAACCTACTTTATTGTTTGTTGTCAAAGCATAAGCAACTTCAACTTTTTTCCAGTTCTCCAACTCATAACTTTTAGGAATATTATCGGTGAATTTACCATGAGCTACTGCTATACTTAATTCTGTTGCTTCTGTTTGTTTAAGATTCTCCATGCCTTTGTATTCCATCTGTATATCGTCTACTTTTCCTCCGGGATGTATTACAAAATCATATTCTGCTTTTTCTTTATTCAAGTTAAATACCAAATCTATATTAGGATAAATATTTTTATATGTTATTTTTTTATATTGATGTATATCGGTTGCGACTGCTGTTCCATAGTAATTGAAATAGGCTCCAAAAGGCTCTTCAGCTTGTATTCTTACATTAGTATTGCAATTAGCAAGTTCTACATCCACCCGGTGAAACTTATATGCTATATCGTATTCCGGCTCGGGAAATTTATCATTGCGAATATTATTTACTTTTTCTTTTCTTTCTTTTTTTTCAATTACATAAGTATCATAACTAAATCCATTTCTTTTGAGTTGCATGTTCATTCCCGGTCGATTAAAGAGGTAGAGCACTGATAGATTGGGATGGTTTTCCTGATCATATATTTGTCCTTTATTCTCAATAAAACCATACGATAAGGTATATGATTTAGATTTTGCCCCGGCAAGCAAAGAGAGAAATAAAAAGAACCCTAATGCCATAGACAAGATATATTTCATAAATGATATATTTTTATAATACTAATTGATTCTACTAATTTTAGTAAAGCTAAAATTATATAATAAGTGAAGCAAATAATTTTTACTTTTTTCGTAAAACTTGATCAAGATTTAAATCATATGCAGTTTGTAAAAAAGTCATTATATGATTTGTCATTTCGATCATTAATATCATTTTAATAGAAATGCTTTGATGATGTAATTATAACAGGTTATAAACACTATTTTTAATCAATGATTTTAAGATGTTATTTGATAATTATAAAAACAAAAACCGTCTGTTTTTTTATGTCAGACGGTTTTGAAGAAGGTTGTGTTTAAAGTAACATCAGCCTATGCAAACTGAAGTATCAATTAATGATTTTTAATTTGACGGCTCTCCTTATTTTCCTGTTGGTTAAGTGTTTTTTGCTCTTGTTTGGTTATATGACCACCATTCTGTTTCGCCATAGTTTTTTCTTCCTTCCTTATTTGATGATCTTCCTTATGCAATTTATTAGCTTCTCCTGGCGACATTTTACCATTTGCTACTTTGTTATCTATTCTTGCATTTTGATTGTTCAAACGACCATTGACTTGTGCACGCCTGGGATGATTTTGATCAAATTGACTATTCGTATTGGTTGCAGCCGGTGCAGGAGCAGGAGTGACTGTTTGTTGTGCAAAGCTCGCAAAGCTAATTGCTAAAGCTATTGTAAATAAGTAAATTTTTTTCATGGCTTTTTGTTTTTTTGGTTAAATAAATTTGACAATTATTATGCCAAAATCTTTACAAACATAAAGCATTAATCAAAACATACCGAATGCAAAACACTTAAAATTTATTAACTCTAACATTCCAAAGCCACCCAATAAAGGAAATAGCTCCGTCCTTCTTACCTCTAGAATTACAAAATCCAGTAACTTTAAGCAATGGGAAAAGGCCATGAAAGTCTTTGGATAGTTTATATGCTTGAATGTTCAGATGGTTCTATTTATACTGGTATAACCAATAATTTAGAAGCTCGGATAGCTACACATAATTCTGGGAAGGGTGCAAAATATACAAGGAGCAGACTTCCTGTATCTTTAAAAGCAAGTTGGGAATACAAGACTAAATCCGAAGCATTGAAAGCGGAATATGCTTTAAAAAAGTTATCACGGATGCAAAAAATTGAATTGATTGATTTCAAGACTTCTATTAGTAAAAACTGAAGAATTAACTCCAAGAAAACACCAAAATCATGGTCACGATTTAGTCATTCAAAAGGCTGTTTCAGGTCATTTCTAAATAAAAAAACCTCTATTTTAAAAAGTCTGAATGGCGGGATTTGAACCCACGACCTCCACGTCCCGAACGTGGCACGATACCAGGCTACGCTACATCCCGAATTTCAGTATAATATTAATGAGATTGTTTTTATCTTGCACTCCATGCATAAATATTATGTCATACATAAACCTTTTGGAATGCTTTCTCAGTTTCATAAAGAAGGCAAAAATAAAGCGCCTACATTAAAAGATTTAAATTTTGATTTTCAAAAAGACGTATATCCGGTTGGTCGTCTTGATTCTGACAGCGAAGGTCTTCTCATATTAACAAACGACAAGAGCCTAAATCATTCATTACTCAATCCTAAATTTAAGCATAACAGAACTTACTTATCTCAGGTTGAAGGACAGATAAATGATGAAGCGATAAAACAACTGGAAGAAGGTGTTTTAATTTCCACAGATGGAGTTGAATACAAAACCCGTCCAGCCAAGGCTGAAATAGCTAACCCACCTGAAAATCTACATGAGCGTTTTCCACCAGTCAGATTCAGAAAACACATACCAACCTCATGGGTAAAATTAACTTTACAAGAAGGAAAACACAGGCAGGTAA
>Ga0206913_1066_pt1 | contig 24532 bp, 21 predicted proteins | sample Alteio_BWOrgHeat_72_FD_152942 | JGI IMG/M metagenome (GOLD analysis project Ga0206913, IMG submission 152942) | Enriched cells from forest soil in Barre Woods Harvard Forest LTER site, Petersham, Massachusetts, United States -... | ecosystem: Environmental > Terrestrial > Soil > Temperate forest >... | reverse complement strand
CAATCAGTTGTTCCGCCGTTATCCAGTTTGAGTTCATGCCGTTCTTTTGTAGCCCATTCTCGGCAACAAACGTTTGATGTGCGATGGTTTACCAAAGTATTTCAGCAAACATATACACGTTTTCTTGACTTGCAAAAAGCGGAAGCGCAGACAAGAGAAGCACAAATAGAAGCTGCATTGGAGCGTGTCCGGGTCAGAACGATGGCGATGCAGAAAAGCGCCGAGCTTTCTGAAGCGGCCTATGTGATTTTTCAGCAATTAAAAGTGCTGGGAGAAAATCCGATACAGAGTACCATCGGGATCATGAATGAAACAGAAAAGGTGATTGAATTCAACGTAACGGACTGGACAGGCGGCGGCGGACAAATCGACCGTATGTTTAAAGCCAGTTTTGATGAACCGGCGTTAATCAATAAATCCTACACGGCGTGGAAGGAAAAAAGAAAATCAATTGTCGTGGATCTTCAGGCCTCTGAACTGGAGGCATGGCTTAATTACAAGAATAAAATCAGCGGCACGACGGTGAGCCAGCAGGATACTTCAGGACGCAGGGTTGTCAATTTTGCCTTTTTCTCAAAAGGACATCTCTCGTTTTCCACTCCTGAACCCAGGCCCAGAGAATCTGTAGCGCTATTGGAAAGATTTGCGGCTGAATTTGACATGACCTATACCCGCTTCCTTGATTTGCAAAAAGCAGAGGCCCAGGCACGCGAAGCGCAGATAGAAGCGGCGCTGGAAAGAGTGAGAAGCCGCAGTATCGGCATGCGAAAAAGTGAAGAGCTGAAAGAAGTTATCAAAATTGTTTATGATCAGTTCGTTCATTTAAATATCCGTATTGATCATGCCGGGTTCGTGGTGGACTATAAACCAAAGGGCGATTGGCATTTTTGGATTGCTGACAAACAGGATATACCCGCTAAAATATCAACCCCATATTTCGAATCCGAATGGGGAATTGCATTTAATGAAGCAAAAGAAAAAGGAATAAATTTCTTTCCCACCCATTTAAATTTTGAGGAGAAAAATAAATTTTATCAGAAACTTTTATCGGTTGTTCCCGGCTTGTCTGAAGAAGCCAAAAGTTTTTATTTCAGTTGTCCCGGTCTTGCTGTTTCCACGGCATTGTCAGACAGTGTATCTCTTTATATTGAAAACTTTTCTGGAAATCCTTATTCGGATGAAGAGAATAAAATACTTATCCGCTTTACCAATGTATTTCAGCAAACATATACACGGTTTCTTGACCTGCTAAAATCGGAAGCAAGTGCGAAAGAAGCCATCAAAAGAGCCTCCATTGACCGTATCCGCGGGGACATCGCCTCTATGCGCACGATCGGCGATCTTGACCGTATCACACCACTCATCTGGAATGAACTAACCATACTGGGTATACCATTTATACGATGTGGTGTTTTTATTATGGATGATGAGCAGCAACAAATCCATACATTTCTTTCAACTCCTGAGGGACATGCCGTGGCAGCTTTCCACCTGTCGTATGATACGCTCGGCAATTTTTCTGACATTATACAGCATTGGCGTCAGAAGAAAATTTATGTGAATCATTGGCACGTGAAAGATTTTTCCAGCCTTGCCGACATGCTGATACAACAAGGCGCTGTTCAAACACGTGAAGAATATATAGGCAGTATACCGGCCGAAGGCATTTACCTGCATTTCATTCCCTTTTATCAGGGGATGTTGTATGTTGGCAATATCAGCGATTTGAATATAGAAGACATAAACACGCTGCAGTCCTTTGCAGATGCATTTTCAACTGCCTACGCACGGTATGAAGACTTTAATAAACTGGAAGCGGCAAAAAAACTGGCCGACAGCGCACTGAATGAATTAAGGGCAACACAAAAACAATTGGTGCAATCTGAAAAAATGGCTTCGCTTGGAGAGCTTACGGCAGGCATTGCACACGAAATACAAAACCCGCTCAATTTCGTAAACAATTTCTCAGAAGTAAATAATGAATTAATAGAAGAACTGAATGCTGAACGGGCAAAACCAAAAACGGAACGAGACGAGACGCTGGAGAACGAAATATTGGATAACATCAGACAAAATCTGGAGAAAATAAACAATCATGGTAAACGTGCCGACGGAATCGTGAAAGGCATGCTGCAACATTCACGTTCCAGTTCCGGACAAAAGGAACTGACAGATATTAACGAGCTGGCCGATGAATATCTCCGCCTGGCTTATCACGGATACCGCGCCAAAGAAAAATTTTTCAATGCAAAGTTTGAAACCGGTTTTGATAAAAGTATTGAAAAAATAAATATTGTTTCCCAGGATATTGGAAGAGTGATACTGAATCTCATCAACAATGCTTTTTATGCAGTGAATGAGAAGCGAAAGATGAACGATGCAGACTACGAACCCGCGATCAAAATTACTACTCATCAATCAGGAGATCAGGTGTTCATTGCTGTCAGTGACAATGGTAACGGTATACCTAAAAATATAGTCGACAAAATCTTTCAGCCCTTCTTCACTACCAAACCGACAGGCAGTGGAACCGGCCTGGGTTTGAGTTTAGCATATGATATTATCAAAGCACATGGGGGTGATATAAAGGTCGCGTCTAAGGAAGGCGAAGGCAGTGAGTTTATCATTCATCTTCCAGCATAAGCTATTCTACACTTAACATCCACGAACCATCCGCGAACCATTTTTTCTCAAGCGCTGTCAGGTTGCCGGTTATTTGCAACGTTGAAAGATAGTTCGACACCAGGTTCAGAAATTGCGGATCACCGGCCGGTAATGCGACACCGATGGGTTCAACGGTTAATGGTTGTTCTCCTGTCACAAGATCTTTGCCTGGATATCTCAAAACTGAAAGCACACAGATGGGTTTATCAGCCACCATGGCATCTGCCTGATCATTGATCACCATGTTTACACCTTCATTGTAATTATTGACGGCAATGAGTTCGTGTTTTGACATGACCGTCTTTACAAATTCCTCACTGGTTGATCCTTTCAGGCATACAACCTTATATTTCTTTCCACCCGCGCTGGTGTCTGCATTAAAGGCTGCAACCTTACTGGATTTAGTTAAAATTGATTTTCCTGAAATGACATAAGGACCTGCAAAAAGCACCGTCAGATTTCGTTCCGGTGTTATCGTCATGCCCGACATGATGGCGTCAATTTTACCTGATTTCAGAGCGTCCATTAATGCTGAAAAAGGCATTTCAACCAGTTTCAATTTCACGCCCATATTTGTTGCCAGTGCTTTCGCAAGGTCAATTTCATATCCCACCAGCTCTCCGGTCTTTGACTTCATGGAATACGGAGGCTGAGTTCCGGTGGTGCCGATGCGAATCTCCCCGTTCTTGACGATAGAACCGAGTACTTTCTGGCCAACAGCCGGTAAGGAGAAAAGAATCGATAAAATGGCGACAACCAGATAACTTGATAAATGTTTCTTGTTCATACAATAATTTATTTTGTTAATTCAGGCGGGAATTTTATTCAAAAGTTGAGCAGACCTTAAGTCCTTTAAACCTACATCATTTATTTGAAATCTGACCATCGGGTTTAAAAAGAATATACTTCTTCGGACGCAATTTATTCATATTAGATCTAACGGATAAAGAAGTGGGGAGAATCACTAATGCGTTCAATATGACCGTTTTGAACGAGATGGACAGATTTCACCTTATATAGTTTATTAATAGACCTACTTATTTAATAAAATTTTGTCCCCAATCGATAGATGAAAAAATAGAATCTCTTTAGTTATAACAAGCTAAAAAATTTTCTTAATTATATTTTGTAAAAATCTTATACCGATATTGCGGCTCAGTAAACTCAATAGACTTAAGAAAAATCAGAAAATTTCAAAAATTGTAAAATTGAGGAATTTTATTAGCATTTCTTTTTTTTTAATACTTATGTCGATTGCAAATACGCTTTATGCGCAATATAAAATTGGCGTGAACTCATATGGCACTATCATAAATAATGATACTTCTGCGATTTCGGGCGTAATTGGGACAGGATTCGCTATTGACTCAAGTATCATTGTAAGCAGTTACCATTTATTTAAAAACTCAAAGCAGGCATTTAAATACTATAGAGTTGGGCATAACCATGTTGCACGTCTAAAACTTTCTGATTCTTTACCTGATTATGATATTGCAATTTTAAAATGCCACTGTTACTTAACTAATTTACCTTTTCAGTTGGGCGATTTTAAAAATATCAAAAAGGGCGATCGAATAAATTATGTTGGATATGATAAATTAGGCGCAAGCATATTGTGTATTGGATATATCTCTAAAATAGATTCGACCAAATTGAATGGTGTATGGTTGCATAGGCTTAAAATTATTTCGAAAGACCCGCCTTGCCATCCCGGATCTCCAATTATAAATTCAAAGGGGAAAACTGTAGCAATGGTTTCTTCGATGTCAAGCGAAAACAATCATTTGCTGGTTTTAGTTGCTTATTCAATTATGCAGCTTAATTATACAAGATATGAAGGGTTTTAATATCGGGCATCAGTGGTGGATGGGCCGCTAAAGAGCTATCTGAAAAAAGGTTTGAAAACCATCATGCTGGAACGTGGAATGGACATTGTCCACATCAACGATTACATCGAAGCATCAAAGTAAGACTGGATTATCCGCACCGGGGACGTCGTACCCGGGAGATGATAAAAAATTTATCCTTTACAGAAAAGGGATTACCTGCTGAGTTTTCAGACAGGCTATGGACATATCAATTCTCTATTTTGAGGGTCAATAGAAATGGACCGTTTTTTTTCTCTAAACTTTACACAAATCAGCTGCGCCAGCCTAAACCAGGTGCAACATATTTTAAAATAGAAGAAAGCACATGTACGTTGTATTCAACGCCCAATGTATTGGGAATGGTCAGCAGGATTGTATCTGCTTCCTGAATGGCTTCATCTTCCGACAATTCTTTGACGAGCTGGTCCGGTTTCGCAGCATAACTTCTTCCGAAAATGGCGCGTTTATCGTGTTCAATCATACCAATCTGATCACCCCGTTTTGATTCCTGTCCAAATAATTGACGGTCCTGTTCAGTTACCAGCGCGAAAATGGATCTGCTTACGGAAATTCTCGGTGTACGCTTGTGGCCCGCCTTTTTCCAGGCTTCTTTATACAGCCTGATCTGCTCGGCCTGCTGTATATGAAAAGGCTTGCCGCTCTCATCGAATTTCAGGGTAGAACTTTGAAGGTTCATTCCCTTTTCGGCGGCCCAGACCGCCGTGGCATTAGAAGCGGCGCCCCACCAGATTCGCTCCCGCAGTCCTTCGGAATGAGGTTCCAGTCGCAGCAGACCCGGTGGATTCGGAAACATCGGGTTTGGACTGGGTTGGGCAAACCCCACCCCTTTTAATTTATCCAGGAATTCCAATCCTTTACGCCGGCCCATATCGGCATCGGTTTCGCCCGCGGCCGGTTCATATCCAAAATATCGCCATCCGTCGATCACCTGTTCCGGTGAACCCCTGCTGATTCCCAATTGCAACCGCCCCTTTGAAATTAAATCAGCCGCTCCGGCATCTTCGACCATATACAATGGGTTTTCATAACGCATATCAATAACCGCAGTTCCAATCTCGATTTTATTTGTCCGGGCACCAACGGCGGCAAGCAAAGGAAAGGGGGATGCAAGCTGGGCCGCAAAATGATGTACCCGGAAATACGCTCCATCGAGGCCCATCGCTTCGGCAGCTACCGCCAAATCGATCGACTGAAGCAGGGTTTCACCCGCGGTGCGGGTTCTGTAAGCGGGATGGTTAGCCCAATGCCCAAACGATAAAAATCCTATTTTCTTCATTCCCTTTTTTTGCGTGAAAAATTATCCCCGTGATCTGTCCATAGTTTTAACAGCGATGGTCAATTTACGAAAATTACTAAACAGCCCACGTACCTTTAACTGGCATCCCTGTAATCAAATCAATAATAACATCATGAAAAGTTTTCAATAGTACGTCCCTTGTCTTACTTGCATCGACTATCGTACGGGAAGTCTGTCTCCCGGTCTTTGGGATATGACAGGTCCTGGTTTGAAGGTTATATTTTATATTTGATAATTAAAAACCCCGTATCCGGGGATCAGGAGGTCATATGGCAAATAATATTTACGACGCGATTGTGGTGGGATCGGGCATCAGTGGTGGATGGGCCGCTAAAGAGCTATCTGAAAAAGGTTTGAAAACCATCATGCTGGAACGCGGAATGGACATCGTCCACATCAAAGATTACACCGAGGCATCAAAGGAAGACTGGGATCATCCGCACCGGGGTCGTCGTACCCAGGAGATGATAAAAAATTATCCTGTACTGAAAAGGGATTATCCGCTGAATGAAAGAAATCTTTCCTGGTGGGCGAACGATCAGGATTCCCCCTACACAGAAATAAAACGGTTTGACTGGTTCCGGGGTTATCATGTGGGAGGACGGTCGTTACTGTGGGGCAGACAAACATACCGGCTGAGTGACTTGTATTTTGAAGAAAATGCAAGGGACGGTATCGCCGTCGACTGGCCGGTACGATATAAGGATATTGAACCCTGGTACACTTATGTCGAAAAAATTGCAGGCGTCAGTGGCTCTGCAGAAAATTTACCGGAATTGCCCGACAGTCATTTTCTTCCCGCTATGGAAATGAATTGCGTGGAGAAAGATCTTTCGGCCCGTTTCAAAGATCACTATAAGTCATCGAGAAAAATGATCATCGGCCGTTGCGGTCATGCCACGGTACCCATGGACGGAAGACAATGTATGTATCGCGATAAATGCTGGTTTGGATGTCCGTTCGGCGGCTATTTCAGCACACAATCGGTTACACTTCCTGCAGCGATGAAAACCGGGAACCTTACCCTTCGTCCCTGGAGCATTGTTACCAAAGTTTTATATGATAAGGATAAGAAAAGAGCTACCGGCGTGGAAGTGCTGGATGCACAGACAAATCAAACCTACACCTATTATGCAAAAATCATTTTCCTGAATGCCTCCACTTTCAACAGCGCCTGGATATTGATGAACTCTGCAACGGATATCTGGCCCGATGGACTGGGCAGTAGTAGCGGAGAGCTGGGTCATAATGTGATGGACCATCACCTGGACATTTCCGCAGGAGGTATCGTGGAAGGGTATGAGGATAAATATTATTATGGCCGCAGGGCCAACGGAATATATATTCCCCGCTACAGGAATTTCTTTGGCGACAAACGCGACTATCTGCGGGGTTTTGGTTACCAGGGTGGAGGCGGTCGCCTGGGTTGGGATCAAAATGCCGGATCAGAATATTCGATTGGTAGGGATTTAAAAGAGAAACTCAGCGAACCGGGACCATGGACTTTTGGAATAGGCGGCTTCGGTGAAACGCTTCCCTACCATGAAAATAAAGTGACGCTGGACAAAACGAGAAAAGATAAATGGGGACTCAATGTGCTGGCCTTTGATGCGGAATTGAAAGAGAACGAAAAGAAAATGCGTAAAGATATGCTCAATGATGCCGTCGAAATGATGGAGGCACTGGGTGTAAAGCATATTCAAACTACAAATGATAATCCATACCTGGGTCGCGGCATCCATGAGATGGGGACAGCACGTATGGGCAAAGATCCCAAAACCAGTGTGCTGAATAAATGGAATCAGGTCTGGGATGCACCGAATGTTTTTGTAACCGACGGATCTTTTATGACTTCTGCCGCCTGTCAAAATCCTTCACTTTCTTATATGGCTTTTACCGCAAGAGCTGCTGACCATGCCGTGAGTGAGTTGAAGAAGAACAACTTATAAGAGAAGGGGTTAGATCCTATTCGTATGCCTTAAGTCATAGTGGGCGTACACCAGATCCTATTCGCAATATATTAGAGACGGGAATTCACCTTGTATTTTCCATAAATTCCAGGGAGGAAGATGGAGGTTTCTGGGAGGTTCACAGGAGGTTTGCGGGACACGTCGCCCATGATACCCACATTATTTCCTGTTAAGTCAGACAATATTTCCTGACCAGTTACGTTGAAAATATACTGTTGACAGGGCTCTGTACCAGATCAAGTGACATTCAAAACCAAAAACCAATATCCGTTACTATGGCCATAATACCAAACGGCATCACCGGACCTTTTGTCGGACGTGTCGGACCAGTTGTGGGTTATATTTCCCGGGGGAAAGCGATCATGCGTAGCCGTCCCAATTTTAGCAAGTCGCGCAAATTTTCCATACCTCAACAACAACAACATGCGAAATTTTCCCTGATGAATAAATATCTGGGACCCATTATTCCATTTCTAAACGCGACAAAAAAAACCGGCGAAATGGATTTGACGGGATACAATAAAGCTTTTTCCTATAATGTAAAGAACGCCATTGCAGGATCCTATCCTGATTTGACTATAGCCTATAATATGGTACTCCTGAGCAGAGGAGATTTGCCAAATGTTCAGTCTCCATCAATTGGACCTGTTTCTACTGGTCAGATCCAAGTTAGCTGGTCGGACAATAGCGGTACAGGAATGGCACGCGGAGATGATAAATTATTCGTTGCCGTTTTTTGCGAAAATTTGAATAATAATTGGATTACGGGTATTAATATGGCACATAGGTCTGCATGCAACTATCTTGTAAATACACCTTTGTTCAAAGGTCAACAGGTACATGTCTATATTGGTTTTTTATCCGCGAGTGGGAACGATGTCAGCGACAGCCTGTATGTTGGTACTGCACAGGTTGATTGATTTTCGAAGCTTCTGGCAATTAATGTAATCGGCTACAGCATTAAAGGATTTTAAGTCTTAAAAGGAATCGTACGTCAAAAGTTATCGATTCAGACGGGATGAATACTTGCAATGCTGAAAGGATTGAAACATCTGTTCAAAAAAATGATGTTGGTGTTGTTGTAATATTCAAACCCACCCACTATACGTTTCAGAACGGTAGTATTGCGGAAGTTACCTACGAGATTACGGCCCTGGATGTATCTACAAAAAAGGAGGTCTGGAAAGCAGTGGTAAAAAGCGCCGGATATTTCGGAGTGAATGGCAGTGCAGGTAAGACAGCTGATTTAATTTATGGAAGACTTTGCGGAGACGGGGTTATATAAAGTATTTTGCATTTTATTTTCATCTCTGATACTATGCGATCATTTATAATATTGATATTTATTTTGTTCAGTCTTCCGGGAACCTCTCAGGATAAAGTCGTCACGCTGAATGGTGATACGATTAACTGTCGGATACTGGAATTTAACGGAATCGCGCTGACTTATAAGCCTTCTTCCACGGATACGGTTTGTTATATATCGAGTAGTCAAATATACCAGCTGCTTTATTCCGACGGCCAGCTTCAAAATGTTTCGCACAGAATCGTTATAACCGGAAAAGATGACTGGAAAAAGGTGATATTAACCTCCGATACAGTCGATGTGATCGGATTGATTAAAGTGGGTGATCTGAAGACTACTACATACGCAGATTATGATAAAGAAGAAGCGCGTGAGGAGGGTGAGAAAAAATTGAGGAAAGAGGCTGCCGCACTCGGTGCATTCATCGTTTTGATTACCTATCAAAAAGCATGGCATCCTTTACTTACTAGTAAGACTTACTTTGAAAAAAAAGCCGTTTTTAAAGCATCGGCATATACTTATAGAAATTAGATCGCAGATCACCTCACCATCACCAACCTACCCTTGGCGAGCACGGTACCTTTTTCACTCCAGCCCCGATGCTCTTAATCAATGAAAAGATAAAGTCCTACTACGATGGGATTCATTATGAGTACATGGAATTACTTAGTGACCAAAGCCATCAGGATTCATGGTAATCGCACTTAAGGGATAACGTTTCATTCCTTTATCAATTCATCCAGGGTTTCGTTAAATTCATTCTTGTATTTAATATAATATTCGCCTGACCCAGGTCCATAAAAACTAGTCTCGATTTTCCTCACCCGTCCTTCACGGTCCAGAATAAGCGTTGTCGGAAAAGAGCGAATGTCCGTCAGTTGAGGAAGTGTCTTAGCTGCTTTTTGATCATCACCCGCCGTGACACCTGTCATCAGGATCGGATAAGGTACCCCGAGTAATTTCTTAAACTTTTCAACACTTACTTTGGACCGGGTGGTATCCGTGCTGTATTCATAGGTCAATGCAATGATTTCAACTCCTTTTTCATGGTTTTCTTTATAAAAGTCAATAAGGAATCTTGTTTCGTCGAGGCAGTTTGCACACCAGCTGCCCATGAGTTGAATAATCACCACCTTACGCCTGTATTTTTCATCGTTTATAGAAACCCATTTCCCCTGCAAATCGGGAAAACGAAAATTAAGTCTGGTCTGTCCTTCCCGCATTCGTGTAGGATCAATGGCTTCCGGCGGCGGCATTCTATCCGTCTTAACGGCTGTCCAGCTTTCTTTACCAGTGTATCCATTATAAAAAAATCCCCCGGAAATTGCATTTTCACTAGTGATCTCCGCCTCCAACAGCCGAATATTATCTCCATCGAAACTTGACAATTTTAATGAATCGCCGGTAACAATACCTTCGAGATAACGATAATCCGCCGAAGGAGTGAGAAAAGTGCCGGTAAGGCTGCTACCCTCCTGAGAAAAAATGGCCAGGGCCTTACGGGTTGTGCCGTTGGGCCGGGTAATCGTTACGTCCCATTTTCCGGTGATATTTTTTTTGGCGCTTCCCATGTTTGAAATAAAGCGTTGCGAATCTTTAGCATCCGCTGTAAAAGGCCAATACTGCCTGATGCCTGTAGTCACTTTTATAAACTGACCGCTCAGCTTTTCTTTCCCTTCCTTCCTGGCACGGAACGATACTTCAAAAGCGGGCAGCGTGAAAAATACCGAATCGCCTTTTTCTGTCCATTCAGTAACCGGTATGCGTTCAGCTGCGTTCCTGATATACCAGGCCTCCCTGTTATTTTCCTGCGTCTGAATCACTTGAAAGGGAACCTGTTTACCATCCATTCTTTGCACAAACGCCAGCCAGATTCGCGGGCCCGCAGATTGAGCATTTGATTTATCATTTGGCATTAAAAGAAAGCTGAGGCAGAAAGAAAAGACCTTTATAAATCCGGTTCCTCTCAATGTTAAGATTTTGATTCGGAAAAAGTAATGATGGGACTCCTAAAATTACGAAGATGGAGCAGAAGCTTCAAAAAATCGGATACCGCTTGTAAATAAAACATCCAGGTGGATAAAATCAAAATCTTCACAGTTGATCCAGAGTTTTAACCTGCATACAGCACCCGGTAAGTATCGGCCGTTAAATCAGAAAACAATTTATGCCAACACACGTCCCAGTTGCTGATGCATGGAAAGGAAATCATAGTGATTCCAGGCCTCGGCGATTTTGCCTTCTTCAAACCTGACCATGCAAAGACCTGAAAAGCTGACTTTTTTGCCAGTCTCCTTATGAGTGGCTGTCACATGGGTAAGCGCACATTCCAAATTATCCTGCGAAAGGGCCTCCTGGATTTCTACCCGGATGCCACTGAACTGATCTTTAAAATTGCGGTAAAAAGATTTAAACCCTTCGGCTCCTTTAGACTGTCCTTCCGCAATACCATGTACAATTGATTTCTGACTCATCAGATCGTCGATCAAATCCTCCCGTCCTTCATTCCAGACTTCCTGGAACCATCGGTAACTTATAGTTGATTTTGGATCGTGCATACAATAAATATTTATTTGTAAAACCAATTTTAGTGCCGGCGCGGGACCAGTCTACATTATTTAACAAAAATCGAATTCGCAGATGCCAGGCGAGCACCGTCTGTAAGCTTGGTCTCTACACCATCCTTCCAGGATACCGCATACGAATGCAGATAATCGACACTTTCATATCCGGCCAGGTACACATCGTTACCCGATACAAAAATGGATTTGGTATCGGGAGATCCTACGCTATTTGGAAGCAGAACCACATTACCATTTTTCCAGTATGCTGCGGTCTGAACGTAGGTTGGAGCTGAAACCTGCATGCCGCCTATATAAACATCGCTGCCTGAAACAAAGACTGAATTCCCCTGGCCATAGTTGTCTACCTGATTAATCGTGATCCGAACCGCATTTTTCCAATACCATACTTTGGGGAATACAGAGCCCGAATTAATGTCATAACCAACTACATACACGTCAGAACCTTTTACATAAATTGAATGCGCATGCACGTATCCGGTAATTGTAATGGTCAAAGAAGACAGATATATTTCTGATCCATTTTTCCAGTACACCGCGTTGGGACCATCATAACCTGCGACATATACATCATTTCCCGATACGAAGATGGAACTGGCAGCGGCATTGCTAAAATCGCCATAGACATTGGTCTTATCCAGGGCGACTTCCGTTCCATTTTTCCAGTATACTGCTTTGGAATCGTGAGCACCTGCCACGTATACATCATTTCCCGATACAAAAATGGAAGACGCATCATTCCCGGATAGTCTGATTTCGCTGTTATTTTTCCAGTAAACAGCGCCACTATCCGAGCCGGCTATGTACACATTATTATTAGATACAACAATCGAATTGGCACTGGCATCCCTTGTGCCATCGGATAACTTTATTTCCTGTCCGTCAATCCAGTATTTGGCGACATTAAAAGTGCCATTAGATTCGTATCCCGCCACCAATACAGTCCGTTCTCCCGAATGAGAATGGCCACCCTTAAAAATGGGGGGGAAATCCTTTTTGCAGGAAGCAAGCGTAAACATGATACCCATGATGATGGCCAATAGCGATTTGCCATTGAAAGATTTGTAGTACATAAAATTGAATTTTATTGTAATAAAAATTTACCCGGGGGCCGGCTTAGCGATCATAATAGGAATGGACAAAAAAAGATTAACAGCTATATTGGATTTTCTGAACAGAATGTGGCCGCAGGTATACGCGGAAAAATAATCGTGGAGTAGAGCGGTCGTAATTCTCAAGAGGTACTTGCACAACTCGGGGAAAACGCGTCGGGAAATGGATCTGAAATTAAGATTTTTAAATGATAAACCCCGGTTTCACGATATCAACTTTCTAAACATTCCGGGAATTCTTTACACCTGCGGTTTATATACATAGAAACACTTAGTCCTGATTATCAATCCATATCTTTCCAGTTACACGAATGATTCTCCAATTTTAATGTTATGTGTATTAGTAAGTATAAGTGCCATGTTAATTCCCTTTCATCATAAGATAGAGAAATGGATTATTGAAAAAATGGTAAAGAAGAATAACGATATACGGTTAGCAGCAGTCAGGAAGACAATTGAAAAGCTGGAAAAAAAATCTGAAAATGTTTAAGGCCTATAAAAAACACCTGGAAACTGAATATCTAATTTGCCTCTTGGATTTCGGAACTTTGCCGTCTGCCCAAACATAACAGGTATACACCTGCAAAGTAATAGATTGCATATTTTCAATAAAATGATACTTTTGGCAAACCTTAAAACTTTACAATTATGAAAAGCACCAAAGCAACATGTAAACTTTTTTCATGTTTAATTGTCTTCCTGGCATTTACAGCCCATGTGACCGCCCAGGCAGACAATGCAAAAGTGAAGGAAGAAATTGATGAAGCGAATAAACAATTCGTGCAGGTGTACAGTTCAAGCGGCGGCGCCGGAGTCGCTGCGTTTTATGCAAAGGACGCAAAGGTCCTACCTCCGAATTCCGGGATGATCGAAAACAACGATGACATAGGCAAATTCTGGAAAGGGGTATTTGATGCAGGGGTAAAGAAATTTTCATTGACGGCTTTGACGGTAGAATCACTTGGAAAAAGTGCAGTCGAAACCGGGAAATTTATTATATATGATGCGAATGATAAGCAAATAGACGCCGGCAAATACCTGGTCTTTTGGAAAAAAGAAAAAGACGGATGGAAATTATTTCGGGATATCTGGAACAGTAGCTCCCCGGCAAAACAATAATTTAAAAATAGATATTTTAAAATCAGTATTGAATGGCATAAGCGGGAAGAGGTAGAACTTATACAGGTAAAAAAATTGTAAACTCCGCATAGGATCCTTCCTGCGTGTCTAACTTTAGTTCCCCGCCCATGCTTTTAATAATATCATAGCTCAGGCTTAATCCGAGTCCGGTTCCCTGCCCCGTGGGTTTGGTCGTAAAAAAAGGTTGAAAGATTTTGTCAGCTAACTTTGGCTGGATCCCGTTACCATTGTCTTTGACACTGATCCTTATCCTATTATCAGCCTTTGTTATACTTACAGAAACTGTTGGCTTATAACCCTGGATTCCCTCCTTGCTTTTTTCATTGACCGCATAAAAAGCGTTGTTATAAAGATTTAAAAGTATGATCCCCAAATCCTGAGGTATGACGTTTACTTTGTCAATAGCCTGATCGAAGTCGGTTTTTGTTGTGGCGTCAAAGAATTTGTTTTTGGTTCTGAAACCTTGATAGCTTAATCTTAAATACTCATCAGCGAGTGCACCAATATCCGTTGGCTCCTTAATACCTGTGCTTGTGCGTGAATGTTGTAACATGCCCTTTACAATAGCATCAGCCCGTTTGCCGTGATGATTTATCTTTTGTTCATTTTCTTTGATATTATTCAGGATAGATTTTGCTTCTCCGATATTATTATTGTTAATTTCAGACTCTGCTTCTGTCACCAGTTCAGTATTTATTTCTGAAAAATTATTCACGAAATTAAGCGGGTTCTGTATCTCATGGGCTATGCCCGCTGTAAGTTCACCAAGGGAAGCCATCTTTTCTGATTGAATGAGTTGGGATTGGGTGGACTTGAGGTTCGAAAGTGTCTTTCCCAAAACCACGTTCGCTTTTTGCTTTTGACGATTGTTGCGATAAAGAATTATGGCTAATAATAAAAACACTCCTAATCCCGCCAGCATGGAGTAGGTCCTTGTCTTATTTCGAACGGCTATTCTTTCTTCTTCCAGTTGCTGGACACGCAATTGTTCTGAGAACCCCACGTTTTCAAATTGCTTTACTTTTTCTGCATTATTCAGACTATCCTTGGCAGCAAGTGCCATACCCTGGTATTCGAAAGCGCTGTCAATTTTATTTTCTGATTTAAATACTGAGGAAAGCGTGCTGTATACCAAAGCGGCATCACTCAGGTCATGTGTTATTTTATTTAATACCAGGCCTTCCCTTGCAAAATAAAGGCTTGAATCCATGTTATTTTGTTTCAGGAACAAATTTGACAGGGATACATATGTATGCGTTAGCCCTACGTAACTGTTTTGTTCCGTATTGACCCGGATTGATCTTAAGAAATTTGCATGGGCCGAATGGAAATCCCCAACTACCAAATATGCGTTGCCCATTGAATTAAGACCGTCTCCCTCAAACATCTGAAAACCGCTTTCCTCTGCAAATTGAACACACTTTTGCAGGCAGCTGAGTGCAGAATCTATCTGATGATAGGACAGGTAATAGGCGCCAAGTTGGGTATAGATCTGGGCCTGGGCAGATTTGTCATTGTTTTCCTCTGCCACTTTTTTTCCTTTCGACAGCTCAGCGAATTCCTTTTCGTTGTATCCTGCATTATGGTAGAGTGTTGCCAGGTCAAAATGCAATTGGGCAAGAAAAATAAGCCGGGCAATATGGGGGTCTTTTTCCGCAGAGAACCTGGCGACGCCCCATGCGCTCTTTTCACTGGCCGGATCTTCAGCTATTGAAATACCTTCTAAAAATCTTCTCAAAGCCTCGGGATAGTTACCGAGCCGCCAGAGCAGGTATGCGGAATTGTCCAGCGCGTCGCACTCCCATATTTTCAAATTAAATTTCCGGGATAGATTAAGCTCCTGGTCCAGAAAATAAAAAGCGCTATCCCTTTTACTCTCTAGTATATAAAATGCCAACTCGTGATAAGCAGCCATTCGTACGGTGTCGTTGATGATGCCTGGAAATGCCTTTACTACACTATCATATTGACTTTCATCAGGTAAACGATAGAACTCGTATTTTTGGCTAAATAGCAAGGTCGGCAGCAACTGAAAAAGCATTATCTTAAAAAATGACTTCATTCGCTTCAGTTAATTCAGCTGGTAATTGATTAATATATTTACTTACTCCTGGCAAACCTATTCAAACGTTACCTCAGACTCGGGTGCTTGATTGCAAAGACCCCGGTAAATTTGGACTTTTTCATGGTAATTTTCTTATTTAAGTTATGAATATTTACCCTGATCTTTAAAGTTCACATCGCTAGATCCACACAAAGGAAGTGAAATGGAAAAGTGCCAGGATTATCATGAGTTGACGGATAATAAACACAATCTCTTATGCAAAATAAAATTGCCTACGACGAAAAAAGAAGGCATTGGTAAAAGTGAATGCCTGCTACATATCCTTTTATAATTGTACGGAATTTTATTCCTTCCTCGATGACAAACCCGTCAACTCCGGCGAATATTTCTCTTTGAATAATTCAATTTTCAATACATTCATGTTCTTTTATGAATCCGAATCTCTTGGGTAATTTCAGGCTTCCGGTGATTGTTGCAGTGCTGAGTTTATACATCAACCCGGGTAAGGCGCAAAGTGACAGTACTACGATTACCGAATGGCAATATGGCAAAAATGGTGCGGTATCCATTACTTACGATGACGCTTCCAGAAACCAGTTCACCCGCGCGTTGCAGGTCATGGAGCGCTTAAAGTTACCTGCCACTTTCTTTGTCATTACCGGCCCGATCACCGGCTCTTCATACCATGGCAAATTTGTGGGCCGGCCGGTAGAAATTATCATTAAAGAATCAGCTACGATCCCAACCAATGAACAGAATTTTTTGGAGCGATGTTCGGCAGCAGGATATCTTGGCTACATGGGGACAATCACATATCATACGCGCGCAGGCGGTTTGTATTCATCGGGCAAAAAGCAACAGGCTTTTCATTTGATGGATAGCCTGTATGCCAAAGTGCGCCATGGTGATTTTAAACCCGGGTACGAGCCATGCCAGGAATACAAGGAAGCTGTAGGATCGAGCTGGGACGATTTCAGAAAATACGCAGATGAAGGATATGAAATCGCGAGCCATTCCGTTACACACGCCACCATGCCAGGCTTGGATGAAGCCAATATTCGTTATGAACTGGAGAAAAGCAGAGAAGAAATCGAAAATCATCTGGGCGACAAATACACGTTCTCTACTGAAGTACCCTACGGCTACGAAGATGACAGAGTGATGCAGATCGCTTACAAAATTTATCCTGCTCTTCGCAACCGCATGCCTGAGCCATTTTTGAAAGAGATTGATCGTGCGAGCAGGGAACTTCCTCACCCAAGCGATAAAGATTATATACAATGGCAGCGCGGTCCGCTTCACAAAACTTCGCTGGCATTAATGAAATCATGGGTGGATACCACTCACTCAAATAAAGATATGTGGCTGGTGCTTGTTTTTCATGGCATTGACAGCCTCGGCTGGGAACCGACACCCATACCCAAACTCGAAGAATATTTTAAATATATCAAAGACAGGGAGGACAAACTCTGGATTGCAACTTTCGGTGACGTCGCCAGATATATACGGGAGCGTGAGCATGCTACAATAAATACCAGTGAAAAAGACGGGAAGATCACTGTATCGCTCGTCCATTCGCTTAGCAAAACGGATTATGATCTGCCACTTACGCTCAAGACCTACATTCCCTCTACATGGAGCAGGGTGACTGTGATCCAGGGAACCAATCAAAAAACAGTCGACGTTCAGCACGATGAGAAGGGCGGTTATATACTCTACCAGGCAGAACCTAATACAACAAACGTATTCCTTGCGAAGTAATAACGATTCAGCCTTCAGCCGTTTTATTGCTGAGATAGTGTTTTTAAAACACCATAACTATTTCCGAACGAATTTTTATGGTTGGGAAGCGGAATAAATATTACGATCTATTCAGGAGAACCTGATTAATGCGTGTCTTTGTACAACCTAAAGTATAATGCTTTCCTCAGTGAAATATACGCCTGTTTTAAATCAGCTTCTGCCTGTCCTTTGTGACCACCAAAATCATCTGGTGCGTTGTGCAGCGACCGCATGGATTTTTCTATATCATGCATTGCATTGGTGATATTGGGATGTTTTTCCTCCTCTGCCCGCATCAGCTGAGCTTCATTTGGAGATGGTGGTCTGTTCCCCAAAACAACTTCAATACTGATCATATTGGGAGAACCGGGTTGGGCTAATAATGCGCTTGAGGATATCATCGTGAGGCAAAACAGAAAAGAAAGTATTTTCATATGTTATGATTAAGTTGAATGTTAACGCCCACTATTGGGAATAAATTGCTGACTCAACTTTCATTAACATTCGATTAATTTGATTGGATTAAACCTGATGGGATATATGGTTTCTAATATGAAAATAAAACGACCATGAAAACAGAAAACCACTTTCGCTCACGTATCGGAAATCCATTTATAAAACTCATACTGGTTGCTCTTGTAACCATGATCGGATTCAGCTCCTGTATCGTTCGTGAACGCGCATATGGCAGCCACTATATACCGGGTCATTATGCTCCGGGTTATTATCACGAACATTGGGTTCCGGGCCACTGGTCCTGACGCCAGCCAAAAAACCCATGGCATATATTTATTAATGCCATGGTTTCAGTGATCTTTTATTCAGCCTTGAACCTCTCTTCCACTTTTTTCTTAAGGTCACGCAATGCCTTCGTCCTGTTCTTCCTCAATGGCTCCGTTATGTCCAATGGCGCGCCATCAGGATTGTATTTTTCAGCCCAAAGCGTTATTTCACAAAGTATCGGAATCATTTCAATCGCTTTTTCGGTAGGGCGATATAAAAATTTCGATTTATTGGTTGGAGAAGTATGCTTTGTAACGAACCCTTCCTGAACCAATACGCTGAGCCTGTCAGTCAAAATATTTGTGGCAATTTTTTCATCTGAACATAGGAATTCACTAAAGGAATCTTTACCAAATAAGAGTAAATCCCTGATAATCAACATCGTCCATTTGTCACCAAATATGTCCAGGGTATAACTTATAGGGCATCCCGATCTTCTGGTTATTGTCTTCATAAATAAAATATAATAAATAGTTGTTGCATATTGCAAGTACCATATACCTTTGTTCTTGCAAAATGCAAGTACAAAGATACCATAAACTCCTTAAAAATTATCTATATGAAAGCAATCCAGCTAACAGCGTATGGTAATCCGGTTGAATACACCAACGTTGCAGAAATAAATGATATCGGCGCAATTAAAAATGATGAAGTCATTATTCAGGTTCTGTATAGTCCGGTGAATCCAAGTGATTTATTATTGGCGAATGGCACTTACCCCATACATCCCGCATTGCCTTCCGTAATCGGGGGCGAAGGTGTGGGCAGAGTGGAATCGATTGGCAGTTCTGTTTTAAATGTTAAACCAGGCGATATCGTGACGATTCCATTTGGCACTTTTGCCTGGAGTGAAAAGGTTGTTGCTAAAGCTGCAGATCTGTTTATACTGCCAGCGGATGTGGATTTACGGCAAGCGGCCATGTTTTCCATAAACCCAACGACGGCGGTGTTATTGCTGGAAGAATTCGTTTCGTTACGTGCCGGTGATTGGGTAGTATTAAACGCTGCGAATGCTTCTGCAAGCAATACGATCATCGCGGTGGCAAAATCAAAGGGCATAAAAACGCTGGGATTGGTCAGAAGAAAAGAGGCTATAGATATAGCGCTGAAAGCAGGTGCAGACATCGTTTTAGTGGATGATGAAAATGTTGTCAGTGAGGCAAAAAAACTTACCAATAACGCAGAAATAAAGTTAGGACTTGATGCGGTGGGCGGTAAGGCGACAGGTTCCATTGCCCACATTCTTGGTAAAGAAGGCCATCTCGTTTCTTATGCCATCCTGAGTGGCGAACCCATTATTGTAAGCCAGCGTGATCTTATTTTCAAAATGGTAACGATTCACGGGTTCTTCATGTATCTACCCACCTACCTCCCAAAATTAAAAGATGCAAAGCGCCAATCGTTGAAGCTGTTGGAACAAGGAAAAATAAACGTTCCCATCGCAGAAATATATCCTCCCGAAAGAATAAAAGAGGCACTACAGCATACCATAAACGGGGGAAAAGTTTTATTGCAGTTTTAATCTCTTTCATTTCAAATGAAATTTTTTATCATGAAAAGTCACTTCATTTTAAAAACAGTTACAGTAATAAGCGTACTGGTTAGCTGCGTGTTTTCCATCTTTGGTATTGTTCGCCCTGAATTACTGGTATCTCCGGCGTCAGGGTACAATCATACTTTAGTCGTTTTGGCATCTTATGCGGCGGCCCGGTCAATTGCCATTGCAGCGGTTTGCATATTTACTTTATTGGGGAAAAATAGAGGGCCTCTTTATACAATAGCAATTCTGGCAGCGCTCATTCAGTTTTTGGATGCTTTTGTTGGCATGTATGAGATGGATATATCGAAGGTTGCCGGACCCCTGGTTCTCGCTTTTTTAGGATTTATCTCTATATATCGCGCTTACAAATCACCAGACAAGACAGTCGCCTGATACCAAATTGCTTTATTTAATTCTGTTGGTACATATTTTCAAAAATTAAAATTAAAAAAAATGAAAAAGAAAAACTGGTCCTGCAAATGGAGAAATGCAGGATTCGTCTTCGCTATCCTGTTGGGGATGGCTTTATTTTTCGGTAATACCGTCAACGCGCAGAGTCCTGTTAAAAATGTCCTGTTGGTTCATGGAGCATTTACTGATGGCTCCGGATGGAAAGCACTCTATGAAATGCTCACAAAAAAAGGTTATCATGTAACCGTTGTTCAAATCCCCCTGACGTCGCTGGAAGATGATGTGGCAGCAACAAAATTAGTATTGGATAATCAGGATGGTCCCGTAATCCTGGTGGGTCATTCCTGGGGTGGTGCGGTTATCACAGAAGCCGGTAATGATCCTAAAGTGGTTGCCCTGGTATATGTTGCCGCTTTCCAGCCGGACAACGGTGAATCGGTTATGCATTGGTTGCAGACTTTCCCGCCTTCTCCTGAAAATGGTGTTTTGCCTCCGGATGCCAAAGGAATCATTTATTATGACAAAGCAAAATACCATGCCGGTTTTTGCGCCGATGTCAGCGAGGAAGAATCCGATTTCATGTACGCTTCGCAGGGTGCGTTTTATGCCAAAGGATTTACAACACCTATTACTCATGCAGCATGGAGAGACAAGCCGGCCTATGGCCTTGTAGCAACAGAAGATAAAAGCCTTGCACCGGAAATAGAACGGAATATGTACAAACGATCAAACACAAAAATCACGGAAATAAAAAGCAGTCACGTGATTTACATGTCACAGCCAAAGGCAGTAGCAGACGTGATTGAAACAGCTGCAAGAACGGCAGATAAATCAGGTGATGGAATGAGCAACAGTAAATAAAGGAGCGAAGCTTCATCTTGTCGCAAAGATCATTTGTAGGCGGTTGTTTTTTTGAGAAGCTCAATACCTGGTTTTATCAAACACATGCGCCATCAAAACCGATGGCGCATTTTCAACTGAATTTAATCCTTCTCACAACGACCGATTCTGCCACCCATGAGCACGGTAAAAGCCTTCAGACCAATTTACAATGGTATTTCTCGTGAACAGAACAATATCAATCCGTAATTTTAATATGCAAACCCAACTATGAGATCCCGCCTGCCAGCAGAGCTGTGAAGCCTTTAAACTTGAAATATGTTTAAAAACTACGTAAAGATAGCGTGGAGAAATATTACAAAACGCTACTCCTATACTGCAGTAAACATTACTGGACTCTCCGTTGGTATTGCCTTTGTTCTTTTAATAGGTTCTTATGCCTGGAATGAACTGGAAGTAAACCGTAATCTTAAGAATATTGAGAATCAATACATCATCCAAAGTAAGTGGGGTGATGCTTCTACTTTTGATCTGACAACCGTGGGCGCTCTTGCCAGAAGTTTGAAAGATTTATATCCCAACCTCATTGAAAACTATTACCGGTGGGACGGTTTTTCTTCCAATGTATCGAAAGACGATAAGGTATTCAGGGAAGATATTCAGATCGGTGACAGCACACTGTTGTCGATGTATAATATTCCTCTTGTTTATGGAAACCCACAAACCGTACTAAGTGATCCTTACTCTGCGGTTGTTACTGAAGAAACAGCCATTAAATATTTTGGCAGGACCAACGTGATGGGAGAAACATTGTCCATAGGAAGTTTCTCTGGCACCAAACATGATTTTATCATATCGGGTGTGCTCAAAAAAATACCACCCAATTCTGTTATCAGCATCAATGATGATAACCGGAATTCCATTTTTCTTTCAGCCGCCTGTATTGGTTTTTTCGGAAGAATAATTGAAAGCTGGAATAATCCCTGGATCGTAGGTTATGTTCAATTGAAAAAGGGCGTTCATCCTGCGGAGATAGAGCAAATCATGAGACATCTGGTGAAACAAAATACTCCTTTGGGTATCAGTGATCAGATGAAACCGATATTGGTTCCATTGAAGCATTATCATCTGGAGGCGAATAACGGCCTAATAAGGAAAATGCTTTCAACACTTACGCTGATTGCGCTCTTCATATTATTTATGGCCATTGTCAACTTCCTCAACATTTCTATTAGCCAGGCTTCTGCACGGATGAAAGAAATAGGTGTACGTAAAGTACTGGGCGGAATGCGGAAACAACTGATATTTCAATTCCTGACAGAATCCCTGCTGCTGGTTGTTTTATCAACCGTCGTCGCTATCGGTTTATATGAAATATTCCGACCTGCATTAATAAAGATACTAGATACCCAAATACCGCATATAACCGGTTTCCCGAAGTACATCTACGGAATATTGATATTACTGGTGTTAATGATCAGTCTTCTTTCAGGTTTCTATCCCGCACTTATCTTATCCAACCTGAAGCCGGTGGAAGTGATCAATGGAAAACTGACTTCCATAAAAGAAAATATTATTCTACGAAAATTTTTGGTTGCTTTCCAGTTCAGTATCGCTGCCATCGTATTGATCGGGGCAATGTTGATATCCAGACAGATAAATTTCTTCCTGAACGGTGATCTGGGGGTATGATAAATCCTACATCCTTTCAGCTCAGGTGCCCAGAGACTGGACAAGCAGGGGAGTTATGCATATGGAGACAATCCGAAACGAGTTTGCGAAAATACCGGCTGTGGAAAATGTAACTATTTCTTATGAGATACCTGACGGAAATGCCGGTGATGTGCCCAATGCTTTCAGAGCGGGACAGGATTCAACCAAAGCGTTTTCGATGCTCATGTTGAAAACAGATGCCAGTTATCTGAATACATTCAAAATACCTTTAAAGGCGGGCAGGTTTTTCAGTCAACCGGATGTGACCGGCGATTCAACAAATATTATACTCAACGAATCGGCGGCTAGAGTCCTGGGATGGAAAGATGCGCAAAGCGCCATCGGCGGACAAATAAAACTGCAGGGATATAATGGAACGGTATTTACCATTATTGGTGTTACCCGGGATTTTATGTTTGGCAGCATGCAGGGCGCCATGTCCTCCCTGATTTTCTGCCATGTAAATTATCTCAACCAATACCGGTTTCTTTCATTCAGGGTTAAACCCGGAAATCTGAGTAAATCCATCGAAACATTGCAAAAGACCTGGTCAGTTTTGTTACCGGGGTCAGCATTTGAATATCGTTTTATGGATGACAGACTGAAGAGTCTTTACAAAACAGAAATACAATTAAAACAGGCCTCTTATACAGCAACAGCTCTTGCCGCCATCATCGTGTTACTGGGCGTATTTGGGCTGGTTTCTTTGAGTATCGAAAAACGCAGGAAGGAAATCGGCATCCGGAAGGTTCTGGGATCATCCGTTGCAGGTATCATGGCACTATTCGTAAAAGAATTTTTAATGATTATTCTCCTGGCGGCCTCTATTTCATGCCCGGTAGCTTATGTTATCATTCATAAATGGCTGAATGGATATGCTTACAGAATAAATATAACTTTTCAACCCTTTCTGTTTTCCATTTTGATTTTAGGAACCATTACTGCACTGCTGATCATTTTTCGATCTGTTAAGGCAGCTAACGCGAATCCGGTGAATAGTTTAAGATCGGAGTGAAATCTCTTGTGAATGATGCCTTTGATAGTTTAAGTTACTCCAAACATATAAACGGGAAGCGAGTTATATATGTCATGAATTTCATATTGCTTTACTTCAATTTGCAATATAATAAGTCACTTATTGATTGCAAGGTAATGGTTTCTGAAGTGCAGGAAATGATGGGTAAAAAGCATGCCCATGCTTGTTTCCTGTATATTAGTGGTCTGATTCAACTAAGCTTCCATGAAAAAACTCCTTCTCATTCTAATCACTTACGCTTTCACGGGTTGTAATTATGGACAGGTTTCTCCTGCCGGTTTGGACAGTCTCGTTTCGGCATATGAAAGGCAAAACTCTTTTAATGGTACAGTACTGGTGGCTCAAAAAGGGAAAATTCTTTTAGAAAAAGGGTATGGCTTTAAAAACAAAAAAGAAAATAAA
>Ga0206913_1065_pt1 | contig 25021 bp, 19 predicted proteins | sample Alteio_BWOrgHeat_72_FD_152942 | JGI IMG/M metagenome (GOLD analysis project Ga0206913, IMG submission 152942) | Enriched cells from forest soil in Barre Woods Harvard Forest LTER site, Petersham, Massachusetts, United States -... | ecosystem: Environmental > Terrestrial > Soil > Temperate forest >... | reverse complement strand
AAAAGAAGCTCCGCAATCATGCCGTGCTTGAGGGTGTACATATCGCAGTTGGCAGGAAGCCCTGCCTTTGCCTTGATCAGTTTCCATGCGTCGGCATAATCGCCTTTCGTCAAGAATGGCTTTGTACGGCGAGATGCATTCTTAGCACCAGGCACGGACGGAGCAGGGGGACAGACGTAATCACAGTCCTTTACGCGATGCTTCTTGAGGAGGTCCATGATGGACTTCGGAATGATCACGGGATCACCCATGGCCGATGGGCTTTTTCCCTCCCCAACCCAAGTTTCACCACCTTTGATATTGAGGATCGTTCCACGCACTACGGCGGCGTCGTGTTCGACCCCGTTTATATCTTTGGTCGTTAGATCAATCCAACGTAGCCCTCGTGACTCAGAAGGTCGGAAAGCTAGCCGTGTGAGGGCCATCAAAGGAATCATGTAAGGCACGTTAAGCTCTTCCGCCACCTTCACCAATTTCCAAAAGTCGCTTCCGCGTGGCGCAAAGGTCTTGCGAGTTGCCGTCGTTTTTTGAGTGAGGTTATATTTCGAGACGGTGTTGATCGGATAGCTTTCGAGCCCCCAACGCTTCGGTTGAGCCATAGCCCACTCAACGACGGAACTAATGAAATGGATGATCTTCCCTGCCGTCTTCGGATCAAGCTTGACTTGTCTCTTGTCTTTCCTCGGTATCTCTACAGCGTCGTTAAGCCAGGATACAAATTCGCAGTCCCACTGAGGAGCAGTCGGTGAATGATTGAGCCGATAGCCGTCCCGATCACGATATAGCGACTTCTCGAAGGCTGTTAGGGTGGGCTTGTCAACATCTGGGATTGCAAGATCACCTATAGCCGTCCGACCTTTGGCAGTGGGCACCATCAAGTGATTCCTGATATAGCTGGCATATATACGACGTGTGTCGCCTTTGGCATGAACGTTATCATGGTCACAGAAGTAGGCAACACATGCCGCTCCCAGCGACTTGAGGCGACCATCCTTGGCTTTGACAAGCGCCATTTGCTCGATATCGATTTCCAACGCCGATAGGTCGCCAATTTCCTTGTCCAGTTGCAGACGAGCTTGTTCGGCTAAGGTTTTGGCACTCACCGTAGTCTCTTGCGCAACACCGACGAATTCGGCCATGGCCGCTTTGGTTGCCGCGTCCTTTGGACTACCCGTCTCAAGAAGCCTTAGCACCTTGCCCGTCGTTTTGGCGAATTCTCCACCATCCATCGCTCCGCTGGATTCCATTGCATCGCGGACTTTATCCGTAGCATTCCGTATCAACTCCAAAGCGCTCTTGGAGTGTTCGAGCAGTTCGCTGAGATCGCGGTCGAGTGCCTTCTGCTCGGAAGCCGTCATGTCGTTCGGATGTTTTGTGACGACGACAGACACGGGCGATGTCTTCTGCATTTTGCCAGCAACGCTCACCCAACCGTATCGAATGACCCGATAGCCAATGACGATGGGCTTTCCGTCTGGCCCCTTCACGTATTGACCGCCGACCCTTTGGTATACTGCTTGCGTCTTGGTCCCTCCGATGGTCTTGTATGATGCACGTCCATCAACGGTAGTGGTTCGAGATGCCTTCACGGGCTGAATTTACCAGGGATTGTATACACCATTCTATACACCCAAGCAGAAAACAGCTTCGAAAGAGGCGTTTGAACCTGAAAAGGAGCGCTTGGTGTGCCTTCGAATCCTACACTCCCCACCAGCCTTCGCCTGCTGCTATGGCCTGCAGGCCAGTAGCCGCAGGCGAAGGCTGCCCGCCGTAGCTCGCGAGAGCGAAGGAGGGCTGTAAAAACCCCGTCGCTACTCAGGAAATCCTGGCGCCGTCTTGATCTGATATGCCTGCCCCTGGTGATAGGCAGAATGAAACGCAAGACGCGCAAAAGCGCCTTCGCCGGTAATCACCGGCCCAAGCGCGCTCACGATCTCTCGCTGCCGGATCTCTGGATCGGCCGTCGTGATGAGCGGCTCCCATAACTTCCTGGCATATTCAAGGGCCTCAGCCACAGACTCGGGCGTGATGTCAGATTCAGAAACCGGAAACGACAGATCGTTCACAACCCCCTCCGTAGCCGACCGCTTCAGAAGCGCCCCCTGCTCATCCAACTCGGCCCCAAGGAGCTGGCTCCCAAACGAAACCTCAACACCGGCGACATGGATCGCCATCTCACCGATCGAAAGAGCCCTGGGGTGCAGCCGCCAGTTAAGCTGAGCCTGATTCAACCCGGTAATCTCATCGAGAAACCGCTTTCGAGACAAGGACCAAGAGGAGCTAAAGTCGGACACGCCGATAGGCTACCCACTCCGCCGGGAGCAGGCGACGGTGGAAACCCAACCCCAAAACCGTCTATACTTTCCGGGCGTCCGCATGTGTCACCGACACTAGCAAGCCCTCGTAGCTCAGCGGCAGAGCACTTCTTTGGTAAAGAAGAGGTCACGGGTTCGATTCTCGTCGAGGGCTCCAGTTTTTTGAACCTAAATCCAATCTTTCCGCCACTTTAGGGCGGGCTAAAGAGCCCCTGGTCTCTCAATTGGTCTCTCAATTGACTTCCGTAGACTGTTTTCGTGGCGAAGCGGGCAGACGACAAGGACGGTTCTTGCAAGGAGATCCTCACCGGGAAACTCGCCGGCAAGTGGCGCGTCCAGTTCAGCTACGTCGATGAGTTCTATCGCAAGCAACGCATCTCACGGGTCTTCCCCAGCAAAACGGAAGCAAAGGAATTCCTCAAGTCCCTGCGCCACGGCGCGAAGGTAGAGAGTGCCCAAGAGCAGAAAGCGCTCACTCTCGCTGGCTGGTTTGATTGGCTAGCCGAACACGACTGGCCGGAGACGCTTGACGAAAAGACCATAGGTTTCCGGACGGGTCGATTTAACAACCACGTCCGGGACATCTTCGGCGCTGTGCCGCTCACCAAGATCGATTCGCTCCAAGTCCGCACGTTCTACAAAAACCTTCGGAGCAACGGAATCGGTCACGCCACGATCATCGCAATTAAGGCCGATCTCGTGTGGACCTTCAACCAAGCGATCACCCCGTATGGCCGTGTGCCGATCTCTCACGCTAACCCATTCCGATTGACGGTTCAGTCTGCCCCACTCCGGGATGCCGTGGCGATCACACCGGAACAAGCGGTCGAGGCTATAGCCTGTAAGAAACTCAACCTTAAGGAACGGGCAATGCTCGCCACCTTTCTCCTTGCCGGCATGCGCCTTTCCGAACAAATGGCCCTGACCCGCGAACAACTGCTGTTCAACCAAAACCTCATCTACATCGACCGCGCCGTCAAGCTCGACAAGAAAGGCGGACAAACCGTCGGCCTTCCCAAGGGCAACAAGAAGCGCCTTGCGGTCATGTGTCCGGCCCTAAAGGCCATTCTCTGCGAATGCGCCGGAGATCTGCCCCCAGCGCGTTCCTGTGGCCCGCTGAGAACGACAACAAGCCTCGGATGAAGAAACGTACCTACGATGTGTGGGAAGCGATTGTGGCGAAGTCTGGACTGCCCGAGGACATGTCGCCGCATGATTGCCGATTGTCCCACGTCAATTGGATTGAGAAGCTACTGCCGGAGGTTTCGCCAACGACCTTGAAAGAACACGTCGGCCATGCCTCAGGGCAAACCGTGACCGAGATCAACTACACGAGGCCTTTGACGCCCGCACTGGATCTTTTACGAGAAGGCATTGAACGACTGGTTTGTCCAGGTCTTTCCCCGATAATTGAACGAACTTGAGAGAACTACCAATCGAAGTGATCACCGTTGAGTTTCCGGAGCTGAAGATCGATAAAATAATTGACATAGTGATCCGCGAACTAGAACAATGGATGTATGGTGCGGTTTGGTGTTTCCCTCTTCCTTGGCACCCTCTGCGTATCCTGTCTAGCTCAGAACAGAGTCACCGACAATAACCTGCTCCTCGCTGCCTTCGATGGAAGAATCGACGCCGTCAGATCGGCCCTGGACGCCGGCGCGAACCCCAACTGCAAAAACGAAAGAGGATTCACGCCATTAATGTACGCCTCAGGGTGTTTCGACGGTTTTAGCGGATCCCGATCCAGCGCTGAAATCGTGACTCTCCTGCTAGACCGCGGCGCCGATCCAAATGCAATCGCCAGTTCCGAGGGTGAAACGTCGGGTGCGACGGCGCTACTTAGCGCCACCCGTTTTGGCACGCTGACGGTCATGAGAATTCTTCTCGAACACCATGCGGACGTAAACCAAAAGCGCCCCGGAGGCCAAACGCCTCTTGCAGAAGCCGCAAGAATAGCAGACGCTGAAAGCATAAAATTGCTGCTCGAGTATCATGCGCTTCCGAACTTACCGGCAGGCCCTTTCGACGCGCCCCCTTTCTACCAATGCGTAGCTTCCCAAGCAGCGGATCGAGTCATTCCCTGCTTGCAGATCCTCCTTGCGGGAAAGGCAGACGTGAACGCATATACTCGAGGTCATACGGCCTTGACCGATGCGACCATGTTCGGCAAACTGGACTTAGTATGTTTCTTGCTTGAACACGGGGCCAATCCAAACCTTTGGGAAGACTTGGATAGCCTCGATCGGCCACGCCACCGGCAAGGCACCGCCTTGCACCGAAGCGGAACAGAGGCTATTACGAAGGCTTTGCTGACTCACGGCGCAGACCCCAACGCCCGTGGCGAGGATGGAGTCACTCCTCTAATGCTTGCCGCCTCCTGGCCGCAAGCCCAACTTTTGATCAAGTATGGAGCCCGGACCGACGAAGTCGACGGCGAGGGAATTCCCGTAATCGGTCACGGGGTCATGAATCATCGCGCTGATCTGGTTGGGGAATTGATCCGTCGAGGGAGAACGCTTCGGTTTCGTTCCTCCCATGGCGACGGCCCTCTACACCTGCTCTTTTCGAACGTCCCAAACGGAAGCGAAAGCAACGCTGCAAGCGATACGGCAAATGTAAAGTCACTGGTGAAATGGGCCGTTCTCGCCGGCATCAGCATTGAGGAGCGGAATTCCGCCGGCGAAACGGCCCTCCATCTGGCGGCGGAATGCGGGCGGACATCTTACGTACGGATTCTTCTCCAGATGGGAGCCCGTATTAAGCCCGTAGACAAGAAAGGAAAATCCGCTGTTGATCATGCAGTGGCTAAGCAGCAAGTTGCCGTCGCCGACCTACTCCGGGACGCTACAACGCTGGGAACCAGAACCTTTTCGACGGACGTCCTGCCCAGCTTCTGGAATCAATATCAGCCCGCCACGTCCGAAAACCGGAACTACCTTATCGCCATCGATCCGTCGCCTTCCCGGCAGTGGGCTCTGGAAGACTTCGCAATTGATCTCCTAGTGCGTGGATTTTCGGAATGGTCGGGCTCACCGCGCGAATTCTGGGCCCACCTTCCGGAGAACGAAAGGAAGGCGTTAAGAGAAAGAAACAAATCGGTTATCCGTTCCTACCGCCCAGTGTGGACTTATACCCCCATCACTGAGAACGCTTTCGACTTAAAATTTCTTGATCGAATTGCCCAACTTGATAAGGCGAGTGGGTGGTCCAATAACGACACTTTGACAGTGCCCGACTGGAATTCACTTACCAGTGGCGACTCCCTAGACAGGTTGCATCTTGAGGCCAGTCCACTTCTCACGAGTTCCGGTGCCGAGCTTTTAGATCTGATTCCTAAGTCGTTTGGACAGGATCCAGCTGCCCTTCAGCGCCAAATCCGCGACTCTTTCCTCTTCGGCACCTTAAATGTTCTTTACGGAGGAACTGCCAGCAAAGGAGACCAACCGCCAGCGATCGAAACAGTCCGCAAAGGTCTCAGTGATCAGTTAGAACGCCTTGGTGCAAATCTCATTAGACTCTACGAAGCACAGAGGCCCTTCCTAACATTATATTTTGGCCGCTTACCGGCAATACAATTACAGATCGTATTGTCATCCCTTCGGACATCCGCGGTACCGGGCACGGATTCCTCTGGGCGACGACTTATCACCCTCCGTTACGCGGACGTCATCGACTGTTTTCATGCTTCTATCCGCCGCGGATTCCTAAAAAACCTTACAGCGACAGATCTGTTGGGCTCATTCATGAACGTGGAGCAGGGTCAGATACCATCCTCTTTGAAGATTTCTTCTCTATCCGAGACCTACTCATCGTTTCCTGAAATGATGTTCGATGAAATTCAGCCCGAGGATCTTACCGCTCCTGAAGCGGTCCGTCGCCTGCAGCTTCTACACGCTTGGCTGAACAAACGTCATCCACTCAGTCTCAGCGAACTGGAGATGATAGGCCCGGCCGGCAAAGTTTGGGGCAGAATTATCCGGTCGGCACGAAAACTTAAGACTCCTCCGAAAAATGCTGAGCAGTTTTTGGCGAGTTACGAACCCGCCCTTAAGCAGGCGAATCAAGAACTCAAACGTCTTCCGCACGACGAGGCCAGTGAGGAAAACGATGGCACCCTTTATGAGCGCAATCGCGGTATTCCGCTCGTAGTTCTTCCGTTTTACAATTGGCTAGGGGAATTTGTTCTCTATAACGGCCTTCAAGATGCGGCAAGGAGAGTAGAGGAGGAATTTAACAACGTGCTCTTATTCGCTCTGGCGCATGAGTTGGGACACCAGGCACTCGGGACGGCAGGCCGGGAGGACGTGGAAGCAGAGCGGCAGGCGGACGCTTTCGCTGTGACCCTGCTGGCTTCGTCGTTTGCCGAAATGAGTCTCACCGAGCTGAGCATGCGTAGCGCTCCTGGCGCAGATCCCCATAAACAGGAAATCGAGATCGTAACGGATGGGCGCCGCCTCCTGAGATTGCTTGGATACTCACTTTTCTTCGATGGACGGTTGCAAGAGGATCGACCGCGCCAAGCGAAGACGGGGGTTTACGACGCTCCGGCTGTCCGTTCGAGTAAAGCACTGGACCGTTTCCGTCAACTGTGGCCGTCAATTCAAAGGCAATTAGTCGGCCAACGAAAACAAAGTTACGCAGTGAGCCATGCGGTTACTTCGGACATCGATAAGTTTCAGGAGGTGGTGACTTTCATCGCTAAGGATGGCAAAAAGTGATGAGGATCAAGGCGCTGTTTCTTCTATTGGGAATGCTACTCATCACTGTGAGCCTTGGACATCAGAAGGCCGGAAGCAAGAAGTTAGTGATCAAGTTTGGCTATCAAGGTGCGGGAAGTGATGATGATCCTATCCCTTACCTATTGCTACGTCACCTGAGCGAAAACCGAACCGTTTCAAACGCTTTACTGAACGCCCTTCATTCGTATAACGCGGACCTTAAACGGACAGGAACTCCAATCACCTTTATGACGCCCTTGCCGAAGACGTACGTGACGGGGACGAGGCTCCTTACCCTTTCAGAAGTGAGTGGATATAACAAGGCGCATCCAAGAGCGGTTCTTCCCCCGCGCCGCTTGTTCGGCGTCGCCTATGAAGTCTCATACCGCGTCGAGCCGGAAGCAATCCACATCGACATTGCTGCGATCTTGCAGCGCCGAGGAGCGGGGGTCGAATCGACCTACCAAAAAGTGGATGGATATGACCCCGCCTACTTTGTTCAGCCGCTGGCCAGCCTGGTAGAACAGATATTTGCGTCCGGAATCTACGACCGAGGAGATGTTGCAAGCCCCGTTGCCCTCGTCCGCGCGCTGATAAAATCGAACAGTGCAGTCACAAAATACATCTGGACAAAGGCTGGCGATGCCCAGATCCCTTTGAAGGATGCCGCCGCTAAGGCCCACTTCGATGTGTCGACCATGTCGTCGCTGATCTACCTATTGAATCGTGTGCTGTACGACCCTGCCTTTCCAGAGGTCGTTCAGAGGTCGAAAATCATCCTGCCTTCAGCGCCATCTGCATTGCTCGCAAACTACATTCAGATGAGTACGTCTGGTGTAGACGCACCGGAAGGTTTACCGTATTTAAACCGCCAGCTACTTGTTGCGATCTTTCCGAACTTTATCAATCGCAATGCCCTTTTCGAAAAACTGTATCGAATCCCAGGAGTAAGGCAGTGACCGTTTGGACGACGCGCGTAGTGCTCATCGCAATCTGGTTTGCGGGGCTATTGTTGTCATTCTTCGTCGTCAACCGTTACGTAACCGGAACGGTCAACCTGCCAGAACTTGGCGTCGTCGACCGATTGGAACCTAACCAACGAAACGCGGTGGCAGATAGTTCTACGACGTACATCAAGATCGTATACGGATCATATATTACGTGGATTATGGGCTTCGTTTTTTCCTCCTCCTGGCCGCTGCGCAGGAAATCCGCGGGTAGAAGAAATAGAACAAGCCACTCATCAGATACCGCAAGTCACCCGAAATCCGTGGCGATGGAGCTAGCGTCGCTCCCATTCGGGAGTGAGCGGGACGATGTTTTTCGGTTTATCCTAGCACTCGGGTGCACTCTCGCTGTGAACGTCCTGTTCTTGTATATTCTTTCGCGACCGCTTTTCGACGATTCGCACACTGTTAGTATCGTCGATTCGGCAAAGAGCGCAGGAAAGCAGGCAGGGTTGTGGGGTTTTCTGGTGGCGCCGGTACTTGCTTGGTATTTCGGGAAGAAGCCCGCGAATGATTCTCGTATCGAACCCATCGCCCCCGCATCCGATGCGGTCCCTTAACCTATTTTTGGGCAATGCCAGTCTAACAGATGCCTCCACTCGGACCAACCGCTGGATTCAAGTTGACCGGTTCCCCTTAAACTTTCCACCGTTGGAATAGACAATCCGTCTCCAGAATAGGAGGAGAGGAATGGCAAAGGGAAAGCGTTACACGCAGGAGCAGATCCTTGCGGTTTTGAAGGAGATCGAGGCGGGTGCTAGCATCTCATCGGTCGCACGGGGCAACGGGATCAGCGACCAGACGATTTACACTTGGCGCGAGAAGTATTCAGGCATGACCAAGAGCGATCTGGCGGAACTCAAGGCTCTTCAGGATGAGAACCGCCGCTTGAAGGGACTGGTTGCCGAGCTCAGTTTGGACAATGCCGCTCTCAAGGAGCTTCAGAAGGGAAAATGGTGAGCCCCGCTAGCCGGCGCCGCGCTGTTGGCTTTCTGCTGGACCGGGGCTTTTCCAGGACATGTGCTTGCCGTGTGTGCAGGATCTCGCGGCCGGCGAGCCGGCACGAACCCAAGGAACGGAGCCCTGGGCTCAAAGAACGTGTGTTGGAGCTTGCAAAAGCCAATCAGCGCTACGGCTTCAGGCGAGTCCACGCGCTGCTCCCCGGCGTGAACATCAAGGCTGTTCATCGTATCTGGCGCGAAGAAGGGCTTGGTATCCGCCATCGCAAGAGGCGCAAGCTGAAGGTTCCAAAGACGGAGGGCCCGATCCTGGTTCGTCCGAATCAGGCGTGGTGCCTCGACTTCTGCTACGAGCGCCTTGAGAACGGTCGTCATGCCAGGATTCTCGGTGTGCTCGACTGCTTCACTAGAGAGTGTCTGCTGCTCAAAGCGGCGGCGACGTTTCCTTCCTTCGCGGTTGAAAAGGAACTCGAATGGCTCTACCTGGTTCACGGAAGACCCGAGGCGATCGTCTCTGACAACGGACCCGAATTCAGGGCAATGAGCTTGCCGGAAGGGGTTGTCAACCAATTCATCCAGCCAGGAAAACCTTGGCAGAACGGCTACATCGAGAGCTTCTTCGGAAAGCTCCGTGACGAAGTCTTATCCTGTGAACTCTTCATGCGCGGCTCCGAACTGCAAGCTGCGCTTAACGACCACCAGGACCACTACAACAACAAGCGATCCCACCGAGGACTCGGAGGATTGACTCCCGCGACCTTTAGGGAAATGTCGCAAGCGACCGAAAAGACGGAGAATCTAAAACTCTGACCTGGAAAGATATTGGGGACTAGTCATGACGAGGACGTGCCGAACGGGTCCGTGTGCGTGCTGCCAAAGGAGAAATGTGCTTAAGAACGTGCAGTTCCTTGAGCTACCGCTCATCACAGCCGCGCGCACCTCAGTGAAAATGTGGACTGACTCATCGCTCCTCAACACGTCTCTTAAACTTGTAGCACTAGATGAATCCGTTGTTATTCCTTTACTTCGAAGAACCTCAGATTCACGTGGGCCGTAGAAAGGAAAGATATAATACGAGGAAGGCACGCAAGACATCTGAGATATGAGCGGTGGTCTGTGAAGGAATGTACAATGGCAAGTGTGCGCCCCTGCTTGTAGTGGAGTTGAATGTCGATGTTTACTGAAATCAATGGAGTTCGGCTAGACGGTGAAAGCCTGATGTCGCGCCCGAAATCACCGGAGACCTTGACGTCAGTTGATCAGCTGGATAAGATCCGAGGCCTTGATGAGGCTCGATTGGCTGAAGGCCGGTACGTGCAAAAGCAATTTCCATTTAGAGTGCCTAGGTTCTATCTTGAGCATGTGCTGAACGGCTCAGTTGATGATCCGCTGTTTGAGCTAGTCATGCCGTCACGGGCGGAATTAGAAGACGGGCCTGAGCTTTGGGATGCGACGCCTTCGCCATATTCACTCTCGTCGAATCCATTCTGGATCCAGAAGTATGAATTTCAGGGTCTCATCAGACTGACATCGGTCTGCTCTGGTCTTTGTCGGTTTTGTTACCTCAAGGACAAGGCACGGCATTCGTATCGAATGACTCCCAGTGATGTGCACTCTCTCTTTGCCGACCTTAGGCCACGAGCCTCGACTTTACGCGAGATTATCCTGAGTGGGGGCGACCCGCTCTGTGCACCATCGGCAACGTTGCTGGCAATCGCAGAGGAAATGCATAAAATTCGGCAGGAACTTGGTGACGCCGCTCCGGCGATCACAATTCACACGAGAGAACCTGTCTGGAATCCAGTTGAGTTGATGCGCAAAAATGCAGTTCTCAGCGCCCTGGCGACTCTGCAACCCAACGTATATATGATCAATGTTCTGCATCCGCGAGAGGTGACTCCTGAATTTCAGGCGGCAGTATCGGCACTTTCAGATCTTTGTCCGACATCGCGTCCTGCGTTTCTCGCCCAGCATCCGGTGTTTCGCGGCGTCAACGACTCCGTTGAAACGCTCATGTCTCTCTACGTAAAATTGCAGAAAACCTCGCCACCGGTTTTGCCATATTATATGGTTCATCCATTTTATAATGGCACTTTGCCTCAGCACCGACTGAAGATAGAAGAGACGCAGGCGTTATACCGAGAATTGCTTCGCCGACCCGGGTGCTTAGTGCCCAGATTGGTCGTCCCCACTCCTCAAGGGAAATGTGTGATCGGACCGAACGAGCCAATTACTGTAGATAAGAACGGGAACTACACCCTATTGACGAAAGACGGCGTCGAGGTCCAGATGTCTTAGGCCTCGTATTCAGGGTGGCTTTAACAGAATTGGTTGACTTTGGTTCAGGATTGCGACCCAACACTTAAAAGGACAGTCAGAATTAGCCAACTGCTTCCGTGTTTGACATCTCGGTAGGACGTTGTCAGCACTTACGCTCTTCCACAAAAGCAAGATCCCGAAGCTGAAGAGAACACCCGGCCGAAGCTGTTCATTGCTGACGGGCATTCGCGAATAACTTCGGCAGATACCCTGGCACGATGCACTTTGTAAGGCCGAATCGTCTAAACTTTTGGGGAATATCCTGCCCCAAAGGGATTCACTCGATTGATGTCGAATCTAGACTAGGCAAGAGCAAACATGAACATACGAACTCGGATCGCGCAGAGCATTTCAGCATCAGCCATCTGTTTGATTGGATTTTGCGTTGCCGGTTGCCGCAACCCCGAACTGGCTGCCGAAAAAAAGCAAATACGGATTGGTGTTGTTCTGCCTCTGAGCGGCAGCATGGCCGAGTATGGTCGCAATGGTCAACGGGGATTGACTCTAGCAAAACAGGAAATCGAAGGCGAATCAGCCAGTCCAAAGATTGATCTCCAGTATGAGGATACCAAGGATGCACCACAGGATACGGTCAGCGCGGTGCATAGGCTGATTGATGTCTCTCAAGTGAAGTTCATCATTGGCGGACTGACTAGTTCAGGAGTCCTTGCTGCCGCCCCTTACGCTCAACAAAAGGGAGTTCTCTTCTTCAGTCCAGCGGCGTCAGCTCCAGGAATTCCACAAATCGGCAATCTTATTTTCCGCAATTGGCCCTCCGACGATGACATTGCAAAACAATACGGCAAAGCAGCATTCACTCTCGGAATAAAATCGACGTTGATTCTTCATGTTGCTAATGATTACGGGAAGGTAAACAGTGATGCGTTCAACAAAGCTTTCACAATCGCTGGCGGGAATGTGATCCTGACTAGAGCCTTTCCTCAGGGTACAACAGATTTCAAGGCCATTGTATCCCTAGTACTCAACCATCCTGAGGCTCAGAAGATATTTGTCATAGCCTATCCCGACGAGTACAAGGCTTTCTTTCAAGAGCTAGACCATCAAGGGGGGACTGCATCTCGCGTAATGACTAGTGATACCTTCTATTCGCCTTCGTTAGCTTCCGACCTTGGCAAAAAGGGGAACGGCATTCTGGTAGGCGTCGCTGCAAAGCCGAAGGGCTATGCTCCCCGTGAAGATTTCATCAAAGCATATGGCAAGGCATTTACTGACAATGGAAAGCCTGCTAAGCCGGGTCTCGTTAGTGATACAGCCTATGACGCTCTAAAATTACTGGCCTCTGCGATCAGAAAAACGGACGGCTCTCCTTCCGCTGTTTCTACCTGGATGTTAGCAAACACGAAAGACTACCGAGGAGCGAGCGGGCCAATTACATTTAAGGATATAGGAGACGTCAGCGGCAAATTGGCATTATATGTGCTGAAAGACGGGAGCTTTGCAGAGCAAAGGTTCTGATCCTTGCTGAATGCGGCCCTTGCTGACATCGGTCAGAATGCTCTCCTGTATGCACTCATAGGTGCGGGCTTCTACTACGCGAGTAAGAGTTCACGACATCTTGCTTTAGCGGCGGCGATTTGCTTCGTGGATGGACCGTACCTAACTCGCGCGCTCTTCTATTATCTAGGTGTTTTTGCTTCTTTAATTATTTCTGTTATTGTCTGCGGATTGGTCGGGGTGGCCTATCGGAGAGCTAGTTGGCAACTCCAGAGAATGGGAATGGGATCTTCCCAACTCTTGGTGCTAGGTATAGCATTGGTCTCTCTCAATGAGCAAGTGTTGGTCTTATGGTTTGGACCAACCAGTATTACGTTGCTCTCAGAAAATCAGGGCAATAATTCCCTTGCGGCTTCATTGAGCACGTCGTGGGGTTTTCTCGGTACGAGCGCTTTGGCTATTATTGCCTTTGTTTGGCTGACATCGCGAACTGTCTTGCGAAGGATCTTGGCTGCTTTATGGGAGAACCCTACTGGCCTGCGACTCCTTGGAGTTAATGCAATGGCGGTGGAAACTTGGGTCTGTGGCGCGGGCTTCTCCTTGGTCGCTTTTGCAGGGAACCTGTGGTCCCTAAGTGCCCGAGTCAAGCCATCGATGACTCTTGATATTGCGGTCACGAGCACCGTAATAGTAATGGCATCCTTAGCGTTACCTCGGATTCGTTATGTCTATCTAATTGCGGCCGCAGTGTTCGCTTCTTGTCGAATCACAACTCAATTTGTTTTTCAGAACGATTGGAGCTATAGCTCGGGGCTGCTCTTAGCGTTACTCATTGTAGCCATTGGCAACCGAGGCAGATACGCAGAGGAAACCAGAAGTTGATGGCATACCTGCTTTATCTCTTGACGTTGGCGATACCCATAGCTATCATTGCGCAATGGACTGATGTTCTCGGTGGGCATTCAGGTCGGCTAAGTGTGTTTGGGGCGTGCTTTGCACTCATAGGTGGATATTCCTATGCCACTCTGACGGCAAATGTGGGCTTTGCTCCCTTAATCGGACTAATACTTGCTGTAGTAATGTGCGCGGGAATCGCTGTGGTTACTGGGCAAGTGATGCTTCGATCCAATCCAGATGGCCTCTTTCTGATTAGCATCCTTACACAACTAACCTTGGTTGAAATCGTCAATAACTTGGCGTTTACGGGAGGACCTGTCGGTAAGTCGGTAGTTTCGATTCTACCATCTGGAAACACATGGGTAGGAGGTGGAACTTTTCCTTTCGCTCTCTCGGGCTTCGTGCTTTTTATCTCATCGTTCGTTTCATTTTGGTGTACGAGTTCACGAGGCAAGATTGCGCGAGAGCTACATTGGATTCGAGACGATGAGATATCTGCAAGGGCATTTGGAGTTAAGGTGCGCAGCAAACTCTTAGCAGTGTATCTTGCGCTGGCGGTATTCTCATCGCTCGCTGGTATCCTATTTGCGACGAGCCAAGCATACATTTCACCAGGCTCCTTTGGATTGTTGTTCTCGCTACAGATTTTAACGGCTGTGCTTCTTTCTGGCACAGGTGGGATCTCAATTGCGGTCGTGATTGGTGCAATTCTCTTAGTGTGTTTCACTGAGTCAGTTCGTTTTGCGGCGATACGGCCAGAAGTAATTGGACCGGTACAGCAGATTATTCTTGACTCAATTCTCGTAATAGTTCTATTAGCAAGACGGCGTGGTTTGTTTGGCCCGCAGTTGCGGGGCCCAAACAAGGAAGAACGCTCTCGATGAATGTTGTCCTCGACAATCTCTCCTGCCGCATCGGGATGACTGAAGTCTTCAAAGGCGTCTCTCTGGAACTGGAGAGCCCGGGTCTCTTACTTGTTACTGGACCGAATGGCTCTGGGAAATCGACTTTGGCTGATTGCGTGACTGGGTTCATAAAGCCAAGCTCAGGCCGTGTGCTCATAAACGGGATTGATACTAGAAAATTGAATGAGGAGAAGATTGCTCGCCTGGGAGTATGCAGAGTTTTTCAAGGCCAGCATCTTTCGTGGAATGACAGTGTGCTGGAAAATATAAACGCGGCATCCACTCTCAATTCAAGAGGGAAACCATATGGCCAAGTGCTTGATATAGCTTGTGAACTTGGGCTGAAAGATCTTCTCACACAGAAGGCTTGGATGCTGTCACACGGGCAGCAGCGGCTCCTGGCTTTGGCAAAGGCTATTGTGACGACTGCGGATCTCATCGTGATCGACGAAGTTTTCGCGGGGTTGGACGATGTGTCACAAGAACTAACAAAACAGGCCCTTGAGAATCAATCTCGGCAAAGGCTGCTAATTGTGATCGAACATTCAGGGAGTCTTCACCGCCTAGCAAGCAAGGTATTACACCTCAACAGTGGATCGGCTCAAGTATTGGCGATCTCTGAGCAGAAGGGGGCGGACAACCCATGTTTGGCGCTTGCGGAAAGACCTCAAGATTTCACGTCGGTTTCAGTAGAGTCCCATTCGGAACAAGCCAAACTGGGCACCTTACGATCACAGAATATGGGTCCCACTATTAGAGTTCACGATTTGACTGTTAGATATGATCAACATGTCGTCCTTACCAAATTCTCCCTTTCGGTTCTCTCCGGCGAGGTTGTCGCAGTTTGTGGACCAAATGGAAGCGGCAAAAGCACTCTACTAAAGGCAATTAGTGGCGTTGTCGCACCTGATTCCGGATCAATCCATTTTGGCCCGAGCGATATTACCGCCTGGTCTGTCGAACGTCGAAGCAAACATGGTATTTGCTCGATACCCCAAGATGGACGTGTGTTTCGCAGTTTGTCAATCAAGGAGAACATCCTTCTGTATGGTCTGAGCTTGCCCAAGAAAAGTCGGGATCGCAAACTTCAGCGTTTGCAGTATTATCTTGTTGAATGGGATATCATTCGAGATATGCGGCGCTTAGCTGGGACTTTGAGCGGAGGCGAGCAGACCAAGCTCTCACTATGCAAGCCTCTGCTTTGTAACTCCCAGTTGATCCTCTTGGATGAACCAGGCGCTGGCCTTGATGAAAGAAGCATTCAATCGGTTGAAAAACTAATCAAGCTCTGGTCTAGAAAAGGCATTGCAGTCATAATTGCCGAACACAATGCGGATTTTGTTTCGCGTGTAGCAACAAAAATCATCACAATGGATTCAGCTGGCACCTAGATCATAGACTGTTAAGGGTGAGCCACGGAATTGCCCGATTTCAGTCAAGCTACCCGCAGGGCTCTACAACAGGATGTTAAAACGCTTCCTTCAGTCGATCAAGCGCTTCCTTCTCTCAAAAGGTCTCTTGAGGCATATGGGTGTGCTGGGAGCGATAGTTGGAGTAGTGATTTTGGCGGCTGGACCATTCTTACCAGTGAAGAGGCACCAACCTACTCACGGAAAATACGTTGTAGGAACTTCAAACAGTCAGGGAACACAACGAAAAGGTCAACCAAAGTCGCCTTCTGCAAAAGGAATAGAAGATAACGCAAGCGATCAAGGTACGCAACAGCCGAACCAGCCCGACGATGACGCTGTACCTCAGATTGCAGCTACCATGCTGATCGCAATGAGCGTATCATTCGTTCTCGCACTAGACACCCTGAGGAGAAGAGATTTAGATGCGGGAGAAACCACAACAAGGATTCGCGAGAACTTAGAGGTGTTCTTGACTGGCCTGGCGATTGTTGGGTGGGCCTCACCCATCCTCGCAATAGCGTTCTCACTTGGCCCGTTTCCGCGCATAGAGGAATCTGTTCCCAGCATATTGGCCGTGCCGGTCCCGTTATTATTGCTTCTCGTAGTCGCACTCATACAAGCCGGTCAAGCCGATGGCCCCCTGAACGAAGCATCTGAACATAGACGCGGAAAGCTTGCAGCACTTGCGGTCATGATACTCGCCCTGTTTGCATTTGGGATTCACAAGACTGAGCAAGGGAGGATCACACTCGATTGGAAAGAGATACCAGCAATACTAATCATCTTCGTTTTGGCTGACCTTGGGGTTGAATTGGTTAATGCCGCAAGGAAAATCCATGCTGATGTAGACGGCGTAAAAAAATCCGCTGAACTACTGCTTGAAAAATCAAGGGCTTCAGCCGAGGAAGTCACTGCGGAAGCTCAGCTTGTTATCAAAGAAACGAAGTCAACTAGAGTTGAGATTCAAGCCGCGTTAGACAATTTGAATAGAGTCAGCACCGAACTCAGCCTTACAATAACGCCCTTATCAGATTTCGTTGATACGAGCTTCTACAAAGAAGTCGGAATCGTCCAGCAAAGCTTGGGGCTTGATCCAATTCCTTTTTGGGCAGCAATCGGCGCGTTTTGCAGGTCGTGGACACACGACGAAAGTGACAATATCGCTACTCGTTCTCCAGACGCATCAAAGTTAGTTGGAATGCTCCTCCAGGCATTTAGTGGTGCTCGCATAGACTCTGATCACCGTCCAGGTAGTACGTATACTGTGAACGGGGCACAGTCTCTACGCTGCATCACAGAGGACGCAGTCTATTCCCAGGCGTGCAAAGACTGGCTAGACTACGTTAAAGGCACCCTAAAACTTGAAAACAAGGTCATGCATATTAGGGCTCTCACATCTTTATTGCCGACCGAGTTTGCATTCCCGAATCTGTGGTTTGGCGCGTCGGATTCGGATTATTCATTTGAGCCTACACGACTTCAGGCATTGGAGTCTTTCATTAAGTCTGTGATTGACATTTGCAGCAACGAAAACCAAAACGTTGACTACCGTCGGCACACGCTGATTCCACCTGAGACCCATCTCTTGGACGAACCCTTTTCATCATATCTCGACAGCAGCTTGGACTCGTGGTGGATCTGGGATTCGCGGCATCCGAATCCTTTGAACCTTCCAATCAATTCCGGGGCAGGGACCGCACAGTACGAAGCAAGGAAGCTTTTGGATAGTAAGTTCAACACGCGGGATTGTGGCGAACTGAAGTGGAAAGGGATCCTTCCAAATGATATCCAGAAGCTAATAGAAACTTACCGTCAGCGTAGAGTTCTTCCGAATCCTGATGATTCGACGACGGCAAATTTTTACAGCTGGGAAGATTCAAATGGTTGCGAACTCGCAGTAATACAGTTTCCGCGTGACCTAAACATCGACGCTATGAAAGCCGACCTTAATGGGCTGGGTTGGGTAACTCTCAGGAACTGGTACATTTCGCGGCTACATAACTGTAACGATGGAATCCCATGTGCCACATGGTCTCAGGTAAACAGCGGCGACGGAGGTGAGAAAGTCTTAGCAGAATTGATGATTGAGTGGAAGGGTTTCAGGCAATATACGCCGGACGTATTGTTGATTGGAAGAGAAAATCGTGATGGTGGCAGCGACACGGAATGGATCGGTGCAGCGATCTCGAACATCCGGTATTTTGCTCCAGAGTGCATGGTTGAGCTGGTTACGGATATAACTAGATTGAGAGCGCTCGCGTCGACGTATGATGCACTTTCGACTGGTAACGGATTCAATGGCTGGGTTGGTGATTGGGCTTCGTGGCCGCAGCGTTCTCGGGCAGAACTGCAAGCCAATGCTGGCGATGTGCTTTAGACACTATTGACGCACCCAACCACAGTTGACTGTCAGCAGACGACCTGTGAGTAAGGAGCCAGTAAATCTAGGTCTCTCAGTTGAGGGATATAATGAGAGACGTCTGGAGACGTCCGTAGACTCGAAATCGTGCGGTTGTACTCGCAATTTTCTCTTTGGTAAAGAAGAGGTCACGGGTTCGATTCTCGTCGAGGGCTCCAAATTTTTGAACCTAAGTGTTTCGCGGCACCTAATAATATTCGGTCTGCGCGCTGCTTGGTCTCTTAAATAATTGAGAGACCAACGGAGAGCCAATGGTGAGGATCTGTGATCGGTTTCATACAGTGCCTTACCAATCTGGACTTCGTCGATCAAGGACCATGACAAGCAAACCGGTTTTCGAGCTAACGCCACCACCAAAAGCCCAAACGGATTCAATACTTGATTGGACATACCATCGCCACGTCCATCGTAGAGGTTAGGTGCTCGGTGTGCTCTCTGGAATTGACTTATGCGACGACGGTTAAAAATGCTTTGACTACTTTCGGATCAAAGTGGCGACCGCTTTGGGTTTGGATTTCTGCCACGGCATCATTAACTTCCCATGCTGCCTTGTATGGCCTTGAGTGCGTTAACGCATCGAACACATCCGCGACGGCAACGATCCTCGCCTCAATCGGAATCTGCTCTCCGGTCAAGCCGTGAGGATATCCGGTGCCGTCATATCGTTCATGATGCGACTGGGCAATTCTCTCGGCCATACGCAAGAGAGGAGTGAGCCCGCCGCTGAGAATCCTAGCTCCGGAAGTGGAATGCAATTGCATTTCCTTAAATTCATCAGGGGTCAATCGCCCTGGTTTGAGAAGAATCGAATCGGGCACACCGATTTTTCCGAGGTCATGGAGCCGCGCTGTCAGCCTGAGTAGGTGAACAAATTGGAACGGCTGTCCCATCGCCTCAGCAACCGCACCGGCGAGTTCCCCGACTCTCCGGGTGTGCTCACCGGTGTCATCGTCGCGCCGTTCGCCAGCCTGAGCCAACCTTTCGATGATTTCGACTTGGGAAGCTTCGAGTTCATGGGTGCGCTCTCGGACCTTTATCTCCAAATCATCGTTCCTAGATGCCAACGCAAGATGTAGGTTTCTCACCACGAGAAAGTTTTTTACACGAAGCAGGATCTCTTGAGCGTCACCAGGTTTGGTCAAAAAATCACTCGCACCGAGTTCAAGCGCTTTTTTCCTGGCTTCAAAAGTAACATCGGCTGTATATACCAAAATTGGCACGTACACTCCGCTACTAACCGATGATCTTAACGTCGCCAGAACGCCATACCCGTCTATGCCAGGCATCTGCAGGTCCAGGATGATCAAATCCGGATGAATTGCTTCCGCTTCTTGCAGTGCTTCCGCGCCGGAGCCTGCGCCCACAATGTCCTCATAGCCGGCGTGGCCAAGCAATCGTTCAAGGAAGCGAAGGTTCACGGGATCATCGTCGACGATCAGAATCCGATGGTGAGCATCGAGTGTGTGCGAGAAGTTCTCCATAGTAAGTAAATCGAATACAATCCAATTGGCGAGTCAACGAATTCTCCAGGCTCACAGAGCAACTGCAGGGATAGTTGGAGTCTTTGGCAACCGGTCATCCAAGAGCTTCAGGAAGTGCGGAATGTGAAACGGCTTGGTTAGGTAATCCGCCGCTCCGGCATGCAGTAGTCGCTCAATTTGAGACGGATTTGCATCCGCACTTACGACTACGACCGGGATCCCATGGGTGATGTCTGAATTCCGAAGACGCGCCAACACCTGCATACCTGACATATCCGGCAAGTTAAGGTCGAGAAGAATCAGATCGGGTGCGAACTGAGTTGCCAGGTCAATTCCGATGCTTCCTTGAATTGCAGATAGGAGCGAAATCTCCGGTCGCAGTGCCAGGATCGCTTTAAGTAGGCGAAGGTTTGACGGGTTGTCTTCAATTGCTAGAACCGTGTACCGGCGCTCAACGGGTCCAACAGGTTCTGCGTTGTCACTAAAGAACTCCGTCGCCAAATGGGCTATCGGATCGGCTGCGGCAAGTTCAATTGTGAAAGTGGATCCGACATTTGGCTCACTTATTGCGAATAGCCGGCCCCCCATGGCTTCCACTAACCGTTGCGAGAGAACTAAACCCAGTCCGGTGCCTTGCACGGCTGAATGGTTGTATCCCAATCGTTCGAATGGCGTGAATAACTTTGCCATGTCTTCCGGAGTCATTCCAGGCCCGGTGTCGCGGACATGGATAAGCACTTTGCTACCCGGAGCAGACTCCCACCGTAGTTCAACCTCTCCCTCGTTGCGGTTATATTTGATGGCGTTCGAAAGCAGATTAAGAAGCACCTGCTTGAGTCGTTGCGCGTCGGCTCTAACCAAAGTGTCCTCATCACGGTTGACCACTTGGAGCAACCGAATGTTACGCTCGCTTGCCAAGGGTGTGACAAGGGAACAAGCGTCCTGGATAACGTCCTTTACGATGAGGGGTTCCATCGAAAGGTCCACATTCCCGGATTCAATCCGCGCAAGGTCTAAGACCTCATTGACGAGGCCGAGCAAATGGCGCCCGCCCTTGAGAATGTGGCCGACACTCTCTCTTGTCTGAGGTCCTTTTTCCTGTAGTTCCAAAATCTGCCCAAATCCAAGGATGGCATTGAGTGGAGTTCGCAACTCATGGCTCATACGTGACAGAAACTCGCTCTTTTCCAGATTCGCGCGCTCAGCCTCCTCCTTGGCCTCTTGAAGAGCCATCTCCGTCTTCTTGATTTCACTAATGTCTCGTCCTTCGGCGACGATATAGGTGACCATTCCCGAGGTATCGCACACAGGGGTGAGGCTGAAACTGATCGTGAGGACCTGGCCGAAGGCGAATATGCGCTCTTCATAGTTAATCGCAGTCCCGGCCAGTGCCAGTTGGAAGCGCTCCCGAACCCGGGTTTGGACTTCGGGGTCAAATGCCCACCAGGGGCCATCTAGGAAGTTCACTGTCATGACCTCCTCGCGACCAAGACCGGAGGCTTCTGCTGCTACTTTATTTACGATTAGAAACATTCCATCCGGAGCCACCTTCACCGCGAATGTCGACATCGCATCGATAAACTCTTGCAAAACCTGTCGGCTTTGTTGCAATTCAACATCGAGCGCCTGGCTTTCTCGGATTTCATCGCGCAACGCTTGATTTCTGAGGGACTTCTCTCGGTGCCGCGAATAGAGGCCGGCAAAGAAAACGGCGGAAAGAAGCAGGGTGATCCCAGTAAGGATGCGCATGCGAACACCTGCAGATTCCGCTTGCCTACGGTATTTTTCACCCAGATTGTTTATTTCCGACTGCAAGGCCGTGAGAGCGGGGTCAACAGACTGAACGTCTATCTGCCGAGCGAGAGCTAGCTTTCCGGCCTTGGCTGCTGCCACTTCAACCGCCGCTTTGGCGATGAATGCCTGGTAGATGCTGTTTAGATTTCCGGTACCTTCTGGGCTGGCGTGTACTCTAAAGGCCTTTACGGCTAAGTCTGTTTTCGGACGTAGTTTTTCGAAGCCCGTGACTCCCTCGCCCTGAGCGGCATCGTCCACCATGTATGCCAGGCGGTTACAGTGCGACTCGATCCTCGAAATCTCAACTTGACGCACCCGGCTATCGTCGAGGGTATTGCCACAAACGGTGAACAGAGCGTCGAGGAGTCCGGCAACTCCCAAGCAGGCGATCAGCGCGAGGGCAGGTGGCTTGATTAGACTTCTAACTATTTTGTGCACTAGGTGGCTCCAACTTTCGCTGGACCATCGCCGCTTCCAGACGGCTGGGCGTTCCTAACACTTTCCGACAGATGGTCGTTCAGGAGAGTTAAAAGCCGTTGGATATCAAACGGCTTGGTTAGGTAATCCGCCGCGCCGGCATGCAGTAGTCGCTCAATCTGGGATTGTGTTGCGTCTGCGCTTACGATTACGACGGGGATTGCACGGGTAACATCCGAGTTCCGAAGCCGCCCCAACACCTGCATGCCCGACATATCTGGCAGGTTAAGATCGAGAAGGATCAGATCGGGCACAAATTGGCTAGCAAGATCAAGCCCAATGCTTCCCTGAATCGCCGACAAGAGCGAAATCTCGGGGCGCCGTTCCAGGACCACCTCAAGTAGGCGAAGGTTCGATGCATTGTCTTCAATAGCCAGTACCGTGTACCTGCGCTCGAAACACCCTACGGGTTTCAGACCCACAATGTTCGAATCGCTTGCGGGAAGTTCTATCGGATCGGCCACGGGTAGCTCAACTGAGAAGGTGGTTCCCACGTTCGGCGTGCTTGCCACAACCAACTGTCCTCCCATGGCCTCCACCAGCCGCTTAGAAATAACGAGCCCTAAACCCGTGCCCTGAACGGTCGAATGACCGAAGCCCAATCGCTCAAAGGGGGTAAACAGTTTAAGCATGTCCTCCGGCTTAATTCCAAGGCCGGAGTCCCGGACGTATATCTCGACTTGGTCGTTTGAGGCGCTGGCCCAGCCTATTTCAACCTCGCCACCAGGACGATTATATTTAATTGCGTTGGAGAGCAGGTTGATCAGCACCTGCTTAAGTCGTTGGGCGTCAGCCTTCACATACGCTTGTCCTTCAGGCGCAGCCATCTTACGCAGTTTTATTTTCTGGTCGCTCGCCAGCGGTCTAACGAGGGAATAGGATTCCTCGACGACATCCATCAGTGACACGGGTTCGATCGAGAGTTCGGCGCCACCGGATTCGACGAGAGCCAAATCCAACACCTCATTGATGAGGCCGAGTAAATGTCTTCCACCTTTTAAGATGAAGGCGATGCTCTCTTTCGAGCGCGGATCGAGAACTTCCATATCCAGGATTTGCCCGAAGCCGAGAATGGCATTGAGAGGGGTGCGCAGTTCATGGCTCATGCGCGAGAGGAACTCGCTCTTGGAATTATTGGCCCGCTCCGCCTCTTTGGTGGCCACGACGAGGTCTTCAGTCCGCCTCGCCACTCGTTCCTCTAGTTCGTCATTGAGCGTTTTGATTTCTTGATTGGAGCGGATAATCTCCAACTCAGCGAGCTTCAGGTCGTGAATATCCGTACACGTTCCATACCATTTGGCGATGTTGCCATCGGCGCCCTTTAGTGGAACTCCACGAATCAGCCACCATCGATACACGCCGTCTGCTCGGCGCAAGCGGCTTTCACCCGAATAGATCTCCTTGTTGACTGTCGCTTTCTGCCAGCCCTCTATTGCCCGTTGCTGGTCCTCTGGGTGGAACGGCTTGTTCCATCCACGTCCCAGGCTTTCTTCGACGCTCAACCCGGTGTATTCCACCCACCGTTGGTTGGAATAGATGCTCCAACCGTCCGGTTGAGTTACCCAGACGATTTGTGGCATGGAATCGGCCAGCGTTCGGAATTCCGACTCGCTTACCCGTATCGCATCTTCGGATCGTTTGCGTTCGGTGATGTCGTGAACATTGCAACGGATGACTTGATGATTTCCAACTTCGTAAACGTTGCTGACAAACTCCACGATTAGCTTCTCGCCCTCACGCGTCATCAGCGGGATTTCCTTGTACGTAATCGAGCCCTTGTCCGTCAACGTATGAAAGGCGGCTCGGCTTGCTCCTGTCTCTCGGAACGGCGCGATTTCCCACAGTCGCTTGCCGATGAACTCGCTAACGGGATGGCCGAGCAACTTTTCTAGGATCGGATTGGCGTCGTTGATTTGGCCAGTCAGGGCATCGAGAATAAAGATACCGTCTTGGGAGTTCTCGAACAGCCTTCGATAGCTTGCCTCAGAAGCTGCTACTTGCTCCGAAGCTCGAGCGCGCTCAATCGCATATCGAATGGTAAGTACTAGCGCCCTGCCATCCATCGCACGCTTAACGAAAACGTCCTGCGCGCCGCCAATTACGGCCTGAAGCGCTATGTCGTCGTCGTCGAGTCCCGAGAACACGATGATTGGCGTTCGAGGGCAGCGATCATGCAAGCGAGTAAAGGTATCGAGCCCTTGGCTGTCCGGTAAGCCCAAGTCCAAAAGCACGACGTCGAAGTCTTGGCATGGCAGATGCCTAAACGCCTCTTCGAGGTGCGTGACGTGGGTCAGCCGGAATTGTGAGCCGCGAGCGTCGCTCAGAGCCTCATCGACAAACGCAATATCGGCAAGGTGATCTTCGACAAGAAGGACGTTAACGACGTCAACTGACAACGGCGCCCTCCGTCGGCAACGTGACAACCGTAAACCAGAATTGGTCGATGGCCCGAACGACATTGATAAACTGCTCGAAGTCCACCGGCTTGGTGATGTAGCAGTTCGCATGAAGGCCGTAGGCCCGGAGCACGTCTTCTTGTGCTCTCGACGTCGTGAGCACAACTACTGGGATGTACTTAAGATCGATGTCGGCTTTGACTTCGGCAAGCACTTCGCGCCCATCCTTTCGCGGCAGATTCAAGTCCAAGAGTATGAGGTCAGGCCGCTGAACGTTTGCGTACACACCTTCTTTCCGCAAGTAGGCCATCGCCTCTACCCCGTCCTTGACCACACTCAGGTTGTTGCGCATCTTAGCTAGCTCAAGCGCCTCTTCGGCGAGCAAAACGTCGGTCGAACTATCCTCAACCAAGAGAATTTCTATGGGTCTGGCATTCGAAATGGATTGCATGTAGCCTCCTTCT
>Ga0206913_1064_pt1 | contig 25253 bp, 19 predicted proteins | sample Alteio_BWOrgHeat_72_FD_152942 | JGI IMG/M metagenome (GOLD analysis project Ga0206913, IMG submission 152942) | Enriched cells from forest soil in Barre Woods Harvard Forest LTER site, Petersham, Massachusetts, United States -... | ecosystem: Environmental > Terrestrial > Soil > Temperate forest >... | reverse complement strand
GATGCGATCATTCCTGAGATTAATCACAAAACGGCCAATTTTATTTGCCTGAATTTTGCGAATGCCGATATGGTTGGGCATACCGGAAATTTTCCCGCCGTTATCAAGGCCGTTGAAACCGTTGATCAATGTGTTGAACGGGTTGTAACAGCTGCACTCTCCAACGACTATGTCGTTTTTCTAACTGCCGATCACGGAAATGCTGATTTCATGATCAATGCCGACGGAACTCCCAATACAGCACATTCCCTGAACCTAGTTCCCTATTTTATAATTGATAATCAATGGCATGGAAAAGTTCATCCGGGCAAACTCGGAGACATCGCCCCCACCCTGCTCAAATTGATGGGATATGAGGTTCCCCCGGAAATGACCGGGAATATTTTATTTGATTAAAATCAATTGTCAAAACCTCGTACGTGCAGCTTTAGCTTGTTAAAATTGTCTAAATTACAGGGCAACGAGGTTTAACATGACCGAAGAAGCCATTTTACAAGGTTGTTTGAAAAATCACGCTGCCGCACAAAAGGAATTGTATAACAGGTACAGTCCCAAAATGCTGGCAGTATGTTACAGGTTTGCACATAACCGCGAGGATGCCGAGGATATGCTTCAGGAAAGTTTTATAAAAGTTTTTCTTCAGATGCATACGTTTCAAAACAAAGGAGCCTTTGAAGGCTGGATCCGACGCATCATTGTTCATACCTGTATCAATCACCTGAAAAAAAATAAACGCTTTAACGAGAGTGTGGATATCATTCAGGCCAGTTCAATTCAGATCAGGGAAGAAAATATTCCCTCTATCGTTCAGGCAAAACAAATTGTGGATTGCATACGTCTGCTTCCTGTTGGCTATAGAACGGTTTTAAACCTATACGCAATAGAAGGTTATGCACACAAAGAAATCGCAGAGATGCTGGATATAGAAGAAAGCACGAGCAGATCGCAATATACCAGAGCCCGACAAATGCTAGAGGAGATTTTGATCAGAAGAAATCTGATACCGGCAACGAAGGAAAAAAACGACCGACTTACAGCCATCCATTAAATGGCTGGCCCGACCGAAACAACGTCCAGGAATGAAGGAGCGCAATCTATATAATGATGAATTCGAACGGCAACTCAAAGAAAAAGCCGACCAGTTCAAAATGTACCCATCGGACAAGGTATGGAATGAAGTTCACAGTTCCCTTCATACGCGAAAAAGGAGATTTGGTGTCGGGATGAGTTTCCTGATCGGAAGTATCCTTTTTCTTGCAGGCACACAGTTAATTTCACCTGTTCATAATACCCGTTCCAAATCCATCACTGCCAAAATCAATACAACTGCAAAACCAGCCGCCAGTGCAGTTCTGCCTGATTTTACTACTGGAAATTTTGAAGCAGCACCATTGAATAATTCTGCCGATCATCATGGTTCAGATGAAATCCAGCCAGGAACTGCATCGTTTATGTTGCGGCCGGTAAATGGTTCTGAAAAAACAGCTGCTGATGTACAGAAATCATTGATCGAAAAAAATACGGCCCACGCAAAACCCATTCAGCCGGTGGAACAAACTGTTTCAAGGAAACCTGAAGCAGCCGTTTCAACGAATGATTTAATGGAAAGCATGCAGTCTGTTTTAAATAATCCGGCTCCCGATATTATCGCGTCAGAGATGATTCCTGAAAACCCTGTCACCCAGAGTTCCCGTAACCACACTGACCGGTATAGCTGGGAGTTTTATGTAACCCCCACTGTCAACACACATTATTTAAATGGTATTAATTACCGTACCATGGCCCAGGCTCTTCCAACAGCGCCTATCATGGTTGTACATATTGCGAATGTGAATGGTTTTGTTGACAACACACCGGTACTCGGTTATAATGTAGGTGGAAATATCCTTTACCGCATCTCGAAAAATATTTCTCTGAAAGCCGGGCTGGAGTTCAGTTTCAGCCGATACTATATAAATACGTACAATTCAAGCCCGGGCCAGTCATCGGCCACACTGAGTTCTTATTTTGGATATGTTGCGGATTCTCTGATCAGCATGTCAAATGGTGGCAGTTCGATAAACAAAAATCCGGATCGTTTCCAGAACAGATATTATCAACTTTCCATTCCCCTGGGTGTTGATATGAAAGTGGTCTCTACAGGTAAATTCCAGGTGCACCTCGGTGCCACACTACAGCCCAGTTACCTGCTGAATACGGATGCCTATGTGCTTTCAAATGATTTCAGTAATTACACAAAAGATGCGGATGCATTCAGGAGATGGAATCTGATTGCGGGTGCCGAAGCATATATATCTTACGGTGTCGGTAAGATTCGCTGGGAAATTGGTCCCCAGGTGAGATACCAGATTTTCTCAACGTATAAGAACAGCTATCCACTGCAGGAGAATATGCTGAATTACGGCATCCGTATCGGCATTTCGAAATCTATCTGGTAGTATTCCCCCCAAGTATTAATTTTATCGGATGAAGCGATTCTTTCTACTGCTGTCAGTCATATTGTCGATTGGTGCCTGTCATTCGAATCAATCCGAAACCACGGAAACAGCAGTAACAAAAACAGATACGGCGAAAAAAAATTACCTGCCGGTTGCATATTATCTCAAGGCAGAAATCGCAGTGGTTGATTCTTTTCCCCTGCGAATCATGAAATACCAGGTGAATAGTGGTAAAACGGATTCCGGGATCATCACGACGGCCATATTTGACCAGCTGGCCAAAGAATTCCTGACCCCGGATCTGGACAGCGCCCGATTTGAAAATAAATTCGAAGAGAATTCATTTATAGACAGATCAACCGACCTTGTCAGTTTTACTTATTCAACAAAAGATACCGGTAACGGTTTAAAAAGGGTAGATGTGCTGCTTTCTCCGGGATCAGGCTATGATAAATTGAATTCAATATACATGGAATCCATTTCAAAGAATAAAGACAGCTCATTAATCAGTAAAATGTCCTGGAAAGCAGGCAGAAATTTCAGCATACTGCACATCCGGCAACCCAATAAAGGTCCTGAAACAACGAATCAGACCATTGTCGTTTGGGACAGCAGAGAATAAGACATGGATCAGGAAGCATTTCAATTAATAGCAATCAATATTCCAACAGAACCGGGTATTTATAAATACTTCGATTCCAGGAAGGACTTATTGTACGTTGGTAAAGCCAAAAACCTGCGTAAACGTGTCAGTTCTTATTTTAATAAAACATTGTCAAATTACAAGACCTATGAGCTGGTCAGACGCATTCACACCATCGAATTCACGATTGTTAATTCAGAGCAGGATGCTTTCTTACTCGAGAATTCTTTAATCAAACAATACCAGCCGAGGTTCAATATTAATCTGAAGGACGATAAATCTTATCCGTTTATCGTAATCAAAAAAGAAAATTTCCCGCGCGTATTTCTCACCCGCAGGAAAATAAATGACGGATCGGAATATCTTGGACCTTTTACTTCCGTTGCCCGGGTGCGCGAGCTCATAGATTTTATAAAAGCAAATGTGCAGCTACGCACCTGCAAGCTGAATCTGACACCGGCAAATATTGCTAAAAAAAAATTTAAGGTTTGTCTGGAGTTCCACCTGGGAAATTGCAAAGGGCCCTGCGAAGGATTGCAGACACCCGAAGATTATGCTGAAGGATTAAGAAAATTAAAAAATATCCTGAAAGGTAATCTCGGCCCTGTGATCAGTGGGTTCAGACAGGAAATGAAAGATGCTGCAGGAATCATGGCATTTGAAAAAGCCGAGATACTCAAAAAGAAGATAGAGCATCTGGAAACATATCGTTCGAAGTCAGTGATCGTAAATGAACATATCGAACGGGCAGATGTGTTTTCGATGTTTCGTAGTGACTCAGTTGCATACATCAACTATCTGATGGTTGAAAACGGCACCATTGTACAAACGCATACGACAGAAGCAAAAACACAGCTGGAGGAAACAGATGAAGAAATCATGGCTTTTACAATTGCCCAACTGCGCGACCGTTTCAACAGCGGTGCCACTGAAATTATTCTGCCCTTTGCCATAGAATACCCGCAGGAAGGTATTTTAATTACGATACCCAGGGGAGGAGATAAAAAGAAATTACTCGAACTCTCCGAGAAGAATGTAAATTATTACCGTGAAGAAGCTGAGAAGAAAAAAATGCTCCATCTGCAAAAGAAAACACCGGAAGAGAGACTGGAAGTCCTGACGCAAATTCAGGAAGACCTGCAGCTTTCTGAATTACCCACACATATCGAATGTTTCGATAATTCGAATTTCCACGGCAGTTATCCCGTTTCAGCGATGGTTTGTTTTCGCGATGGCGTTGAAAGCAAAAAGGATTATCGCCATTTTAATGTGAAGACAGTGGAAGGTATCAATGATTTTGCTACCATGAAAGAAGTTGTTTACAGACGTTATAAAAGATTGCTGGAAGAGAATCAGTCACTTCCCCAACTTGTGATTATTGACGGTGGAAAGGGCCAGTTGAGTGCCGCAATGGAGAGCATATTGGAACTCGAACTTCATGGTAGTCTAACACTTGTCGGTCTTGCTAAGAATGAAGAAGAAATTTTTTTTCCGGGCGACCAGCAATCGCTAAAACTTCCCTACGACAGTATGAGTCTGAGACTCATCAGGAAAATCCGCGATGAAGTGCATCGATTCGGAATAAGTTTTCACAGAAATAAAAGGAGCAGGGGAACTTTTAAAAATGAATTGGAAAATATAAAAGGAATCGGGAAACAATCTGCCGAAAGCTTGTTAAAGACGTTTCATTCTGTTAAGAAAGTGAAGGCCGCCACAGATGAGGAACTGAATGCTGTTGTCGGAGCTTCCAAAACAATACTGATTCGGGAATATTTTTCAAAACAGGAAGGGGAAATGAAGGCGGGACGGGAGTTTTTATAAGTTGATGTGAATCAAAAAAAAAGGGGCCAGAATGGAAATTCAGCCCCGTTTTTAAAATCCAATATCCTATGAAAAACCATTGTAAAAATAATAAAACAATTCTATTAAACAAGATCCGCTCAGAGTATTTTGAAAATAATTTATCAACAGTTTATGTTTCAAAATGTTAGAAGAGGTATCGTAAAACTACGAGTTTTCCAGTTTTGGGAATAATTTTAGTAAACGCAGAATATATCAACTTAAATTAGAGGTTACTCTGGGTTCAGAAGATGTGAATAAGCAGTTAAATCCTTTTTATTAATATATAAAAGCAAAAGAGCCATCACGCTGCATGCATGATGGCTCTTTTTATATTTTTGCTTTACGCGTTACGCGTTCATCTTAATAGGACCATAGATCCTGTTCGTAGTTGAATATTTTTTCCTTGATATTGTCACCTTCCAGTAAACCCAGGATTGGATCTTTGATATAAGCGCTGATAAAATTATCACCTGGATTATCAATTGTTGATTTGACAACCCTGCTGGAGAACATGCGACTTTCAAAAAGCTCTTCCCAGCTCATACGGGCACCATAGTTCTTACCATTGTATGCTTCATACTTCGCGAGGAATGTCCTGAGATCCGGATAATAAACCCAGAATATCGGCAATACTGCACGGAAAGATCCGTCTGCATTGAGAATTGTTTTTTCGGGAGCGATACCCAGGATACGTACATACATTCTGGAAGATTCTTTATCAAATACCCACTCTTCCTTGATCTCATATCTCTCCACCTGGTCGGGATTGAAATCTTCCTGGATTGTTGTGTCCTTGGTAAGTCCTTTTGATCCATCAGGATCCTGAGTCATGTCAGGTATCTGAATAGTATGAGGTTTACCGACCATGCTTTCAGCTATCTGGCGGAATGTCATCGGAGTAGTAAAACGATCATCAATAGTGGCGTCGAACGCCGTTACGTCACCACTGTGGATCAGGTTCAGCAGGATACTGATGAATCGCTGGTTGCCATTATCTTCAGATGCCTTATAAACAAAAGGCAGATTCATTTTTTCATGAACGTCAATTTCACGCCAAACACGCTGGCGATATACGGCATCGTCTTCCCTGATATGCTCATAAGCGAGCGGGGTGCGATCCTTCACCAGTTGCAATTCGATGGAAGCATCATTACGAAGTGATTTACGCGGCGTATCCAGTTTGATATCTGCAATAAACTCCTGGACTGGTTTCACAGTGTCTTTCGGAGGCACGACAACTGTATTGGCTGCGCTATTCTTATTCGTATTCGTTTTCTTTTTCGCAGTTGACCTCTTCGTCTTTTTCCTGGCCGCAGGTGCCTGGGCCTGGGCGGTACCCAATGCCATGGCAATGACTACTGCGAGGAGGGACAATCTGATAAATCGCTTCTTCATGTTCTAAAATTTATCTGTACGATTACTAAAAACAGGTCCGCCACTACATCGTGGCGGATTATTGTAATATTTTATTTAAGGCTAAATACCATGGGCGCTATTTCCCGCTGTTTCCCATCAGGCCCAATTACGCGGATCTGATCGAAAAATATATGAGTACCCGGCGTTGACCGGCTTACGATGCCGGCTGCATTACCTGACCACCTGTTACTGCCTTCAACACTGGCTTCAGTGTATGCGGATATTCCGCCACCTTCAGCACCTATCTTATAACTTACCACTTTGAAAGGCGCTTCGAAGTCAGAATCTTCCAGTCGGGCGATCAGACCACCGATGGCTTTGAATTCGGCAGAAGAAATTGAACCACCTTTTTTTGATCCAATGAAACCAGCCGGTAAGGGCAGGTTCTTTACGCGGATCGGGAATTCGAAATTCTTACCTGCCGCAGTTACAATGATCTTGGACATACCAGGCGTTGTTGCGCGTGCAACATAATGGTCACCTGTAGATTTTACAAGCGAAGCACCAGGACTTGCAAAGTTTACATGTACTTTTTCAGCGCCTACGCTACCACCAGAGATGGTCATCGGATTATCTACGCCGATGTATACCACGTTCATTTTTTCCAGGAAGATGGAAGCACCCGAAGGCATGCCGACCGTATACTTAATTGTTTTGGTAATGGGCTGTTTTGTGCCATCTGGTTTGGTGTATTCAATATTGACGCTTACTGAATGCTCACCAGCACCCGATACTTTTGTTTTGAAGTCAGCTACACCATCAGCATTCAAAGTCTGCAGTGCACCATTAATGGTGATAACTGGTTTTGCTGCCGCACTAAACGCACCAATACCGGCTTGAACTTCCAGTTCATCACCAGGCATCAGGTATGTAGCGTTTGTTCCTGCAAATGCCTCAAACTGGTTATAAACCACTTTTACAGATCCGATTTGTTTGTAGCAATAATCTACCATTTGAGATTCAGAGTTCTTTACATCACTCTGGAACTTACTCAGAATAGTAATCGCTGCAATCGTGGGCGTCATGTGAAAGTAATTGGTTACCCAATCTTTTACATCATCGCCTGATTTGGCTGCACCTGTCTGTGACTGCGGCACACGAAGATCAATCGGAAGTTGTTTTTCAAAGTCGGCCTGAGCCTTTGCAACTTCTTTTTGTAGAACCGGGTTTTTTGCAATATCCGGAGCGTTCGGGTTCAATACAGCTATCATCTGTTTTCTATATTCTGTCAGGGAATCATATAATATTTTTCCCTTGCCATCCTTATCAAATACGCGGGTGGCTGCATCCAGATTGGCATCATTAAATTTCTCTTTGCCATCTTTGTCTATCTCATACTGCGATTCCAGTTTCAGCAGGTGTTTCATTCCGTCGATGGTATTATACATGGCGGAAGAAATGGACTGAATCTGCTTTGCTTTAGGAGCCCAGATTTGAGCATTTTCTTTTGTTTGGGCATCATTCAATGCTTTTTCAAAAGCACTGTAAGTCAGATTATTTTTATCAGTAACTACCCCGTTGGACGTGGTGATACTGTTATTTACGGTCTTGAAGGCATTCAGAATCTCAGCTGATACATTCAGTGCCAGCAATGCTGTTAGCACCAAATACATCATGTTGATCATCTTCTGCCTGGGCTCTTTAGGTAAGGACATGAGCGGGAGAATTTAATGTGTTAACAAAGGTTTTTCAGGTTATTAGTCCCGATAATTAAATATTGGATTACTGTCTACCTTGCATTGCGCTCAGCATATTACCATATACATGGTTCAGGTTTCCGAGGTTCTTCGCAAGTAAAGCAACCTGTTCCTGAGTTTTCTTCGCATCTGCGATACTACCGTTCATGGCTTCAGATGCCTGGGCCAGGTTTGAGTAGAAGCTGTTCATTGCTTTCAAATGATTGTTGCTGTCCTGCAGTTCCAGCTCATACAGCGTATTCAGGGATCCCAGATTCTTGGTCAACACCTGAACCTGTCCGTGAAACTGTTTAGTGCTTTCAGCTGCGTTATTAAAAGTCGTAATGGTTGCAGTTGCACCCTGGTAAGCATTCTTCATGCTATCCAAAGCAACAGATGCTTCCTTTGTCTTATTTGTATAATCAGTAGTCGCGGCAAGCGCACCTGACACATCGCTTATTTTATCTACTGTCGTGCCGAATTTCTTAAAACCATCGCTCAGCTTGGCAAGGTTGGTTGGCGTGATGTCAGCTTCCTGCATCATTTTGTCCATCTGCTGTAAAGAAGGATTACCAGCACCTGCACCAGCCAGTTTTGGAAGGGCTTCTGCCAGAGCATGCATTTCACCACCTGGAGGCGGTAAGAAAGCATATACAATAAATATTAATGCTTCTGTAAGCAGACCTGCTGTAAGGAAGAAGTCAGCCAACCGTTGGTGGGTGATTTTCTGCCATGCACCAAAGATTACTACGGCTGCACCGACGCAGACGATGATGTTTACGAGCTTTTCGGTCGATTTTGAAACTCCGGCTGACATAATTTTAGGTTTTTAGTTTTTAATAGGTGTTGTAAGGGCCGCGGAAACGATTTTCCGCGTGACGTTATAAATTCAAACGTTGTTTGTTTTAAAAAATTTTATTTTATCCGATAAATATCAGTTATCTCTTGGCCAGTGAAGACGGCAGATCAATCACACAACGGAAACCGATGTATGATTTAGCAGTATCCTGGTACTCGTAAGTTCTTGTACTGGTCTGCAGGAAATAACCCACATCTTTCCAGCTACCGCCACGAATCACTTTACGTTTCATACGCGGAGGATCGGAATCCTTGGCATTGTAACGAATGTCCGGGTTCATATCATGCTGGAAGTTGTAAGCTCCTTCGTAGTAGACAGAGGAAGTCCATTCTGCCACGTTTCCTGCCATGCAATACAGACCGAAATCATTGGGCCAGTAAGCATCGGCGCGGGCTGTGTAGAAGGCACCATCCTCAGGATAGTTACCGCGTCCTGGTTTGAAGTTCGCGAGCAGACAGCCTTTCTTGTTCCTCAGGTAGTAGTTACCCCATGGGAACATTGATTGTGAACGTCCGCCGCGGGCTGCATATTCCCACTCAGCTTCTGTAGGTAAACGGAAAGGGCTTTCGTTTGCCTTTCTCGTTTTATCGAGATAGGAATTCAGGTATATCGTTCTCCATTCACAGAACACAGTTGCCTGGTTCCAGTTAACCCCAACCACCGGATAATTTCCGAAGGCAGGATGGGAGAAATATCTTTTAGTCATCGGTTCATTGTAAGAATAAGAAAAGTCTCTTACCCATACCAGCGTATCCGGATAGATGGGTATGTTTTTCTTAACAATGAATTGCGAACGCACTTTCCCTTCGTTGACTTTTTTAGCAGCCTCTTTCAGGTCAAATGTTTCGGAATGAAAAATGAGTTTGGAAGGGTCAATTTCCTTTTTGCCGAAAATTCTGTTTTCAGGCGTCAGAATCAGCTGATCAATTTTTTCGATTGTAGCTTTATCTCCCCATTTAATGGTCTGGGCCTTCTTCCAGTCGATCTGGAATTTGCCATCCACCTCCTTACCATATTGCATCAGGGTTGCAGCGGTTGAGTCACGCACCCAATTTACAAACTGGCGGTATTCGTTGTTGGTAATTTCAGTCGCGTCCATCCAGAATCCATTGATGGATACCTGTTTATTACGAGCAGTATACGCGTAGTTGATGTCTTCGTCGCTGGGACCCATGTGGAAGGTTCCAGGTGGAATATATACCATTCCGGGAGGCTTACTCAGGTTGTACCTGCTGGCCGGGGCAACGCCATGTAATTGTCCGTCGTCCGGTAATCCTTTGCCGGAATTACCAAGTTTACTACAACTTGATAGGCCCACAGCCATACCAAGTGTCAACAGAATGGACAGGTTTTTCATTTTCATTTTATTAAAGGGTATTGGACAAAAATAATCTTTTGAGAATATCTCCTTAGTATATCTTCCATCACAAGTATAAAATTTATTTTTTAGAAGTCAAAGTTTTGCCAACAAGTTTATAAACGGCCGAAAGGTCCGTCTTATTGTTAATTCTGCCTGTTTCAACGGGTTTTTTAAGAGTTTTTTATGAGGCGGATTAAGTCAGAGACTTCTTTTACAGGCTGTTGACAAGAATAATCCCGGCACAGAAAAAACTGGGACTGTCCCACAACAGGTTTATTTCTCAAAATGGGAAGCTCTGGATGGTTGACGGAGGATATTTGATTGCTAACGGAGGATATCTGAAAAACCCGGTTTGGGATTGCTTTCTCTAAAAATTCTTTATGTTTTTCTACTGAATAGGTACCAGCCAGCACAATCTCATATAGTGGATACGTGAAGGCATTTACCAAAGTTGCCCAAAAGGCAAAAGATCCCGGATATCGTTTTATAACATCTTTTAAACCTGCCGCATTCCCCGCGGCCCGCTGTTTCCATTCATTCACATCAAAAACAGTTCCCAGATATAACAAATTTAAAGCCATTACCGAATTCCCGGACGGGGTAGCCCCATCATATATATCCCGTTTCCTTACAATTACATCATTCTGAGCCGCATGTGTATAAAAAAAATATCCGGTATCCTCTTCACCGAAATTTTCTATCACCCAGTGAGTGAGCGTTTTAGCGCTTATCAGAAATTTAGCTTCGCCTGTCACTTCCTGTAACTGAATATATGCTTCAATCAGGAATGCATAATCGTCCAAAAAAGCCGGAATATTCTGTCTGTCATCGCCTGTCTCAGGCTGATCGGTTCCTATAACTGCTCTCGTTTCGTTCTCCGCGGTATTTTTATAGGAATGGATGAAAAAATTAGTGCCTACGCCTTTCATTTTTTCCTCCAGGAAAGCTATGTTTTTTAAGGCCAATGATCTGTATCTTTCATCTCCCAGAGCTGCAAACGCCTTACAACAGGCTGTGATCATTAATGCGTTCCAACCCAGCAGGATTTTATCATCTAGCCTGGGCCTGATCCGCTCGCTTCTTCGCTCCATCATCCTTCGCTTCCATCCAACCAGCTTCGGGTCGTTTTCCGAAAATCCTGGGCCTTCTGCGGCCATTCCACCCAATTTCGGATCTTTTTTGTTAAAAAAAACAATTTCCGGAAATTTTATTCTTAAGATATTTTTTCCCTCCCAGTTACCCCGTTCACTGACATCATACATTGAGCAAAAATCCTTCGCATCCGATCCCAAAACGTCTAATATTTCATTTTTATCCCATGTGTAGTATTTACCCTCTTCTCCTTCTGTGTCTGCATCAAGTGCTGAATAAAATCCTCCTTTTTTTGAATACAATTCATTTTGAACAAAATCCATTGTTTCCCTGATTGCCCTGGAATAATTGGTTTTTCGTGTCAGTTGGAAGGCCTCACTCATGGCGATAATAATAAGAGCGTTGTCATATAACATTTTCTCAAAATGCGGCACCAGCCAGTCTTCATCTGTAGAATATCGTGCAAATCCGCCGGCTAACTGATCATAAATACCTCCATATATCATTTTATCCAGGGAAAGGCAGGCCTGGTCAAGGGATGCCTGATCTCCTGTGTAATAATGATGCTGAAGCAGGAACCGTATTGAAAAAGTCTGCGGGAACTTGGGCGCGGCACCAAAACCACCTTTTTTACCATCGGCCGTTTTCATAAGTTGCTCTTGCATTACCTGAACATCTTCCTGATCGAAAACCCGCTCTTCCATCAGAACCTGGGTCCCAAAAACAGATCCGGCAATATGATTGGTCAGGCTATTAGCCTGTTCTTCGATTTCCTTTCTTTTTTCCCTGAAAGCGATGGATATGCTTTGTAATACTGATTTCCAGGAAGCGCGGTTGTACATATTCACCGGCGGGAAATAGGTACCCCCGTAAAAGGGTTTTCCTTCCGGTGTGAGAAAAACATTCAGCGGCCATCCACCATTGCCGGCAATAGCCTGAACAGCATCCATATAAATCTGGTCGAGATCCGGTCTTTCTTCCCGGTCGATTTTGATATTCACAAAAAGGCGATTCATGATCTCCGCAGTTTCCGGATCCTCAAAGCTTTCCCTTTCCATTACGTGACACCAATGACAAGCGGAATAACCAATGCTCACCAACATGGGCTTGTCCTCGTCTCTGGATTTCTGAATGGCCTCATCTCCCCAGGGAAACCAATCCACGGGATTATGCGCATGCTGAAGCAGGTAGGGACTTGATTCCTTGGCTAAGCGGTTCGACAATGGCGGAAATTAAAAGTTAGAAATTAATCTGTTTTGCCGGTACTCCGTGCTCGTCCTCATCCTCGCTGACAATGAAGAATATTCTCCAAATCGTTCGGCGAACCTCCGCTCATCCTTCGCAGATCTTCTGATGCAGGGAGTTTTGAGCAAAGGATCGGCGAACAATCGCAGGAGGTTGGCTGGATGTTTACTCACTTTTTTGTCATTCCTGCTGATCCCTAAAAACTTTGTGCCAACTCATTTTCAGATGCAAACTGATCGGATAAGAGCTAAATTATTATATAAAAAAAGCCCGGACTTCCCGGGCTTTTTTGTACAACGATTATCCAGATATAAAGTTCTTCTATCCAGATATAAAGTTCTTTCAAAATTCAATAATCAAAGTCGTTTTTTGGCGGCCAGGTATTTCTCCAATGCGGAAACCATACTGGGAGCGGATGGTTCGGGAGCTTTAATTTCCAGTACGAGCCCTGCTTCCTCAGCGGCCCGGGTTGTGTTGGTTCCAAAAGCACCGATCAGTGTTCCATTCTGTTTGAACTGGGGGAAATTATCGAATAGACTCTTTACACCGCTGGGAGTGAAAAAGCAAATGATATCAAATGCATTCGGACTGAATGTTTCACGGATATCATTACTGATGGTGCGGTACATATAGGGTGTAGCGAATTCGCAATGATTACTCTTGAGCCAGTTTACGATTTCATTGTCCTGCTGAAATTCAGAAGTTGGATATAAAAATTTTTCGTTCTCCTTATGCTTGTTTATTACATCCAGCATACTTTTATTGGTTCCGTCTGAACCATAAAAAACTTTCCGTTTCCGGTATAGTATAAATTTCTGAAGATAAAGTGCGACAGCCTCTGTGATACAGAAATATTTAGTATCCTGCGATATACTTATTTTCATTTCTTCAGCTGTCCGAAAGAAATGATCGATTGCATGACGGCTGGTAAAAATCACAGCCGAATAAATTCCGATCTCTACTTTCTGGCGCCTGAAATCCTTTGATGGAATACCTTCCAGCCTGATAAAGGGCAGAAAACACATCTCCACGTCGTGCCTTCTTGCAAGATCAAAATATGGAGACTTATCAGATTCCGGTCGGGGTTGGGTGATTAAAATCTTTTTTACTGCAGTCTCAGACATCACGGCAATATCCTTTTTATCCCTATTTTTAATCAATGTATAATATATTAGAAAAATGCGTTTGCAAAATTAATAAGCTTTTTCCAAATAAGTAACTAACACTTTGTAAATCAACAACAGAGGAGCTATTTCGAAAGCGCAAAGGTACAGAATAAAGTGTAAACCACTGATTTTTATTTCTTTGTGCAGGATTGAATAGCTCCCCAGGAAACGGTACACGTAAAATACGCCCGTCATAATGATGGAAAGAGTAACCGCAATTACGGAAATAACGGGACTGGAAAAGGAAATCAGTACCAGAAAAGGCAGGAGGAAAATACCTATGATCTTATTTGTCAAAAATACCACGAAAAGGTAGGTCTCGGCGGTTCGGCTGATATTGAATATCCAGCCTATCATTTTAATCAACAGATATTTCGAAAGATACAGAACTGCCAGCAGTACAGCACAATACATGAAGTATATCCAAAAATCGTCCGGGTTACCGAATCGATAAAAACGGAGGAGAAAAGCACCATACAAACCGCCCGAAATCACAAACAAATTGTTGAGCAAAAGTGATGGAAAAGGAGATTGTAAAACCTGCTCCCGCAATTGCTGTTGCCGCATCGACGCCCTGAAAAAAAGAGTCAGCACATTGGCCAGATATTTACCAAAAAATAATTTGACCACAGCAAAATAGAACAACATCAGAATCAACAAATAAAACATCGTATCATAGGATTCCCTTTCATATTTTTCTGATCGCATATAGACAGCCTCGCCAAAAAAATTGAAGAAGGACTGTGATTTCAAAAGGTCGGACCAGGCTACGGGGAGGTGTTTATAGTCTGCCGGTTTTTTTTCACTAAAGCGCAAAGTATCCGTGTAAAACCTGGCTATTGTATCAACTGATACTTTTGATGATTTTCTTACAACAGGCTTCAAAATAACCGAGTCATTCTGTACAGACCTTGATGGAACCGTATCTTTCAGTTTGCTGAAATCAGGCGTGGACTGCGCCTCCACCCTATTTATCTGGAATAAAATACAAACAAACAGTAACGCTCGTTTTCCCAATATACAATAATTTGAAAACCGATTGTTCAGAGCAGTCGGCTTCATCCGCTCAATCACGCGCTGACGGAAGAAAACGGTTTTATGATTCAGGGTTGAGCCTTGCATCGAGTGTTCAGCGTTCATCATTCTGCATTCAACGCAAAGATTTGTGATTCAATGCGGATCTTCTAAAAAAAGTTTACATAACCCAAATGAATCTTAGCCTGGCCAAATTCAAAAGGACTGCTGCCGGTTTTTCCAACAGCATACGACATATTAAAAATGCCGGCCTTCGTCTCGAATGCCAGTCCCAGCCCGACGCCCATGTAAAGACTGTTGCTGGCATATCCAGGCACATCATTTTTTGCCCAGCCACCATCAATGAAACTAAAAAGAAATGAATTCATTCCGATCAAATACCTGTATTCCAGGCTGGTCACTGTGTATTCGGATGCAAGGATACTCTCTTCATCAAACCCACGCAATAATTTATATCCACCGATCTGGAATAATTCATTCCGGAAAATTTTCGGACTCTGATACCACGCCGCATTCACCGCAAAACGAATCGTAGATGCATGGCCCAACTGAAAATAATGTGCTCCCGCAAAGTTTAACCTGAATTGATAAGACGATGTTTTGACTGTATCATATAGCGTCCCATAGTCAAAGGAAGGATCATTTTCATCCTTGAGTTGCAGAATCTGAGTATTCTTTTTCAAACGTTTGGTTCCTGCGGATCCGATAAAATAAATTTCATTGCCCCGCACTGCATTGAAACGATAGTTGGTATTATTAAATTCATACGTCGCACCCAGACTCAATGAACTCACATCTGCTACTTCAGGCAACTGGCGTGTGGCAATGATTTGCGTGGTGTCAAGGGTAAGTACCGTGCATCCGGTGGTTTGAATAAAAACAGAAGCCTTCCGGTTCATCGAAGCGTTATATTGAATACCGAGCATTCCATCTGTATTGATATAGGAAGAGTCTTTTTTGTACAAGGAAAAAGCGAGGTTAACACCATAGGGCGAATGGAATAAATAGGGCTGCTGAAAGTTTACATTTAATCTGGGTGATTTCTGCTGTAGCTGCTGCCAGTCGAGTCCAAGATTTTCTCCGTTGCCAAATGGATTCCTGAGTATCACCGTAGCCTGGCCGGTCACGAGCAGTTTGGTACTCTGCTGATCGGTGCTATTAGGCATGAATCCGATCAACGCATCTATCTGACTGCTTTTTTTCGGTTTCAGATACAAATTTAAAATCGAACCCGTGCCCAGCATGTTTACATTCCAGGGTCTTTCTTCCTGTACAAAAGGAAGTTCCAAAATGCGCTTACTGATAGATAATAAACGATCCTTTTTGTATATACTTCCTTCCGGAATGCCCAGGTATCTTTCCATGAAATCAACCGAAATTTTTGCTGTGCCATTGATATGTATGCTGTCGATTTTATAAAGAGGCCCCTTTTGTACATCAAGTACAGCCTGTATTGCCCCCTGCTTTATCAGCACGGAGTCCAGCGAGATTTTCGCAAATGGATACCCGTTATTTTCGAGCCAGTTGAGCAATAGCAATTCTTCGGATTGGAATTGTTCCAGGGTAGCCGGTTTGCCAACCAGTTTTCTGGAACTCCATCCGGCTTCTTCCAATAATATGGCGTCAGTCTGCCTCGTCCTGATCACTGACCATGTGAATTTTTCGCCAATATAGAGTTGAAGAAAGGCTGCTGCAGAATCCATATGCACACTATCGATGGAAGCAGCAGTAAATCCTTTGTTTCGTAAAATATCTGTGAGCTTGTAGATATATTCAGTGCATAACGCCCGGTCCTTAAAGGAACTGGGTATTCCCAATGCATTAGCTTTCAGGACGGAGTCGGGTGAACTGATCCTGACATGTAAAGCGTACTGCGCAAAGACCGGACGGACGGAAGCTATCAACAACAGGAGGATCAGTCCATATAATCTTAATTTTGCCATTCGCTCAATTCGCATTCGTAATTCCATAAAATTAGCCAATCCAATGGCAGGCATCTATATTCATATTCCTTTTTGCAAACAGGCCTGCACCTATTGTAATTTTCACTTCTCCACCAATCTCGACTTGCAGAACGATTTTACAGTCGCTTTATTGAAAGAAATTGCTTTGCGCAAGGCATATATTCAGGGAGACATCATCGAAACAATTTATTTTGGGGGAGGCACTCCCTCCCTGCTTACTTCACAGACCATCTATGAGATACTGGGTTCTGTGAGAAGTCATTTCAAAATCAGTCAAAATCCTGAAATCACGCTGGAAACGAACCCGGATGACATCGATATGAACCATCTGGATAAATGGAAAAAAGCCGGTATCAATCGCCTGAGCATTGGCGTCCAGTCATTTTTTTCAGAAGACCTTGTCTGGATGAATCGCGTGCATAATGGGGAACAGGCCGTTCAGGCGGTGCAAGACTCCAAAAAAGCAGGGTTCGATAATTTCAGCATGGACCTGATTTACGGATCACCTGGCTTGACTGACGAAAAATGGGATTTTAATCTGCAAAAAGCTATTTCGCTGGAACCTGCCCATATATCCTGCTATGCCTTGACAGTGGAGCCCAAAACAGTGCTACATAACATGATCAAAACGAAAAAGAGCGTTGCGGTGGATCAGGAGAAACAGGCCAGCCAGTTTTTAACCGGTATTCAGAAACTGGAGGCAGCCGGTTTTGAACATTATGAAATCTCCAGTTTTGCCAGGCCGGGTAAACGGAGCAGGCATAACAGCTCCTACTGGCAGTCCAAAAAATATCTGGGTCTGGGGCCCTCGGCCCATTCATTTGACGGGACCAGCCGACAGTGGAATATTTCCAACAATGCTCTTTATATCAAATCTCTCATGGCGGGTCAACTTAATTATGAATCAGAGAATTTGCTACCGAAGGATCTCCTCAATGAATACATCATGACTTCCTTGCGGACCACAGAAGGGTTGGATCTGCAACATGTTACAGAACATTTTGGTAAACAGAAGGGAAGACTGCTGGAGAACAACGCATCGGTATATATCCATTCAAACCAGATGGAGAAAAAGCAGGAAAAACTGGTGCTGACCCGAAACGGCAAATTATTCGCCGACGGTATAGCGGCGGCGCTTTTCTTTGGGAGTTGACGGTTGACGGTTGGTAGAAGCTTTGGGCTTCGCATTACGCGTTGGGCGTTAAGCGTTACGGGCCTTTTTATCTTCATGACGCTGAAAAAACCGTTCTTTGAGGTATTTCAGCAGATGGGCTGATGAAAGGATCCCAACCATCACCAGGATAGCTGTGAATCCAAAACCCTGATATGAAAGCGGTGTCATAACCTTGTTATTTAAAAAATCAGACCAGCAAAAGCTCTATACGTTTAAAGCCTTCCCTGACATTAACATTTTGCCATAGGATTTTATAGATTGTATCAGAAATCGGCATGTCAGCTTTAAAATGCTGATTAAGCCGGTAAAGACACTTGCTTGCATTATAACCTTCGGCCACCATATTTAATTCAAGCTTTGCAGCATTTACTGAGTATCCTTTGCCGATCATACTTCCGAACATACGGTTTCTGCTGAACAGGGAATAACAAGTTACCAGCAGGTCGCCCAGGTATACGGAGGCTGCATAATTTGCGCTCTTCTTATCATCTACGGTCATGGCCATCTCGTGGATGCCTACTTCGATATGACTTATACCCGCTTTCAAAAGAAAACCAGCCATTTCATCAGCACAGTTGGCTATGAACACACTGAGAAAATTATCCCCATATTCCAGTCCATGTGCCATTCCGGCGCCCAGGGCATAAATATTCTTCAGAACAGCCGCATACTGAACACCATATATGTCATTGTTTGTAATCGTGTTCAAATAATCCGTCGAGAAATTAGACGCAATTTCCTGTGCCTTGGTAACAGAATTTCCTGAGAAAGTGAGATACGATAGTTTTTCTGCTGCAATCTCTTCAGCATGACAGGGACCCATAACCGTAAAATACCTGTCGATCCCGAATTGAAACTGTTGACTGAGGAAATCGTTCAGCAATAAATTTTTCTCCGGTAGAATTCCCTTAACAGCAGAAAGAATTATTTTATCTTCAAAAATTTCCTGAGGCAGCTGCTGAAAGATTTGCTCGATATATGCTGAAGGAATGGCGATCACTATACAATCGGAGTCCCTGATCAGTTTTTCCAGGTCATTGGTCAAGTTGAGATGGTTGATATCAAAATAAACCGAACTAAGATATTGAGGGTTATGATTTTTTTTTCTGAGATGATCGATGATACCCTTATTTCTGATCCACCAATTTACAGTATGATTGCTATCGGTCAGAATTTTGACAAGTGCTGTACCCCAACTACCGCTTCCTAAGATTCCAAATCGCATTGAATCCTGCATTTCTGTGAATAAAAAGGCCGGATCATTTCTTAGCCTCGAATAACTTGTCTTTATCTACTACAGTCACCTTAGAACCGTTGTTGAGAATTTTACTCACTGTACCATACGGACCGGTAACCACCTGATCATCCAGATTTAAACCACTTACAATCTCTATATAATTGATGTCCTGTATATCGGTTTTTACGGATACCTGTTTAACAGATTTATCAGGTTGTAATAAAAAAACCACTTCATTCAGGTCACCCACCGGAACGTCCGTTTTCACGTCCCCCATTTTATCTTCTACCGGTTTTCTATCCTTGGTAGCGGCCGTTGCGCCTGCTGTTTTTTCCCTGGTGGTTACTGCATTGATAGGCACAGAAAGTACATCCCTGTGTGTTTTGGTCTGGATATCAGCACTCGCGGTCATTCCCGGACGGAATACCAGGCTTTTGGGTCTTTTCTTATCCATCAGATCCTGATAACTGGCAGGATCCAGACGGATATGCACTTTATAATTGGTTACATCGTTTGTGGTAGAACTTGCAGAAGAAGCAGCTGACGCAACAATACTGCTGGCGATCTGTGTAACGACGCCTTTGAATTTTCTTCCATTGTAAGCATCCACTTCCACTATGGCGGTATCTCCCAGATGCACTTTCGTAATATCATTTTCACCTACATCCACGACCGCTTCTATCTTGCTCATATCAGCAACCCGCATAATTTCGGTACCTGCCGTCATTTGATTCCCGGCCACGCGCTCACCTTTCTTCACACTGAGCAGCGATACCACGCCGTTGATTGGTGAAGTCAGACTGGCGCGATTCACATTTTCGGCTGTTATTGCGAGGTTAGCTTTTGCGCTGGAGACCGACGCCATATTCATATTCACGCTTTGCAGGGCCGCATTATAAGCAGCCTGGGCTGTTCTTAAAGTGGTGGTTGCCGTTTCAAATTCTGAAAGAGAAATAACTTTTTGAGCGAGCAGGGTTTTCTGACGATCGTATTGTGCCTGGGCAGCGTCCATACTGGCTTTTAAGCCGGGCAACTGGGCCTTCGAATTATCCACCATGGCCTGCTGCTGGTTTACCTGGGCCGCAGCCTGGTTGCGCTGGTTGGAATATATATCCGCAAAAATTTTTGCCAGTTGCTGTCCTTTTCGAACACTGTCACCTTCAGCCACATTCAACTCAACGATTTCACCAGATATATCAGAGCTCATTTTAACTTCGACTTCAGGATAGATTTTTCCGCTGGCTGTTACTGTTTCAGTAATGGTATGCCGGCCTGTCTTTTCTACGGATATTTTGATCCCCTCTTCTTTCCCAATGACGCCGGCTTTTTTTAAGATGACGAGCAGTAGTATAAGTACTACCAGGCTAACGATGATCCAAACCAGCTTCTTATTCATACGAGGTTGTTATAATAATTTTCTTATAATTTAATGCCGAGCCCTTTATAATATTCCAATACTTTAATGCGGAAAACGTAATCATACTGGGCAATCAGTATATTAATGCGGGCTGTAAATAAATTGTTTTGATTGGTTAAATAATCAATCGTATTCAGCATACCGATTTCATATCTTTTGGTTGCGAGTTCGAATGATTTTTCAGCTACAACCACTGCCTTTTTGTTGGATTCGAATTTCTGCAGGGAAGCCACTGCATTATAGTAAGCCTGGTAAACTCCCTGTTTAAGGGTAAGCAGATCGTTGTCCTTTGTCAGTTTGGCCGTAGCCACATTCAGCTGGGCTTTTTTATAGTTGATTCGGGCGGTATTTCCATTGAAAATCGGAATGTTTAACTGCAGACCCACCTGTTGACCAAAGTTATTGCTCAGCTGTTCTCCATAACCCTTGAAAGCTTTATAAAATGGTTGACTGCTATAAGTTGTGTTGACGTTCGGAACGAAAACCTGGTACTGATCATTATTACCAGTGTTGAGTGCATATCCGTTGGTTGGGGAAATGAATGGCTGGTAGTTCACCTGGCGGAGGTCGTTAAAGAAATTATCTCCCAGAGCACCATAGGCGGAAAGCGTCGGATATAAACGCCCCTTGGTATAATCTACATTTTTCACAGCAGAGCTGATGCGCAGGTCGTTCATTTTTTGCTGGGGGAATGTCCCGATCGCAATGGAATAAACGATATCAGGCTGAAGAGAGGTTATCGGTTCTACAGGAATGGTTTCTACCGGAGGTGTATCCAGGTCGAATGGAGCCGCAGCATCCAGATTCAGGATCGCCTGTAATTGCAATTTATCGATATCGTAGGTTTCCTGAGCCGTAATAATGGCCGCTGTATCCGTCGCAAATTGTACCTCCAGCTCAGCAGCATTTAATTCGGGGACTGAACCCGCGTTCACCAGGGCCCTGGTATTTGCAAGTTGTTGCTCCGTTAGCAGGATTTTGGTTTTCGCCAGGTTTACCTGCTCTTTTGCAAGTAAAGCCGAAAGATAGCCGGCTGCCACATTCAGCGTAACGTCATTTTTGATTTTATCAATATTAACCACCTGTGCTTCATAGTTGAACCTGTTGGATTCAACTGCCCTTTTTAATGCAAACCAGTTAAAGAGGGTAATACTGGCCTGAAGGTTATAATACTGGGACAAACCCTCTGTATTCGTGTAAATATTAGTTGTCTGATCAATGGAGCGTCCAAAATTCAATCCAAGGGCTGTAGTCGCATTAGCCACACCCATCTTATTCCCCTTCGCCTGATCATAGTAGAGCTTATAAGTCCGGGAATCGATATCTGCCTGTTTAATGGAAATATTATTGGCAAGCGCATATTCAACGCACCGGCGCAGATCCCATTTATCCTGTGCTACGAGGTTTGTAAAGGAAATTAGTGCGGTTAGGAATAAGGTAATTAACTTGGTCAATCTCATGAAACTTTTTTAAGGGAGGCCTTGCTGGCTCCTAGTTTTGGGTAGGGGCGGTCGGAATTATTGCTAAAATAAAGAATCCACGGTCATTCACAATCAAAAAAAACCTAAAATGGCGTTAGAATGATAAACGGAAAGACTGGTCAAGATCACTGATCAGGTATTCAGCAGATTCTAGTCCGACATATAAGCGCAGCATCCGGTGTTCTTTATTATCCTTATCAAAATCCGTATCGTTCACACTGGCGCAGCGAGGTAAAATCAGCGATTCATGGCCTCCCCAACTAACGGCCATCATAATATGTTTTAGGTTTTCGCAAAATCGCACAATTTCTTTTCTTTCGCCGGCTTTTACAAAGAAACTGATCAGACCGCCGGCATTTTCCATTTGCTTCCTGGCAAGTTCGTATTGCGGAAAAGACTTATCCAGCGGAAATAAAACGGATTCTACGATGGGGTGAGTTTTTAGATAGCTGAGTACTTCCCGGGTGGTTGCCGTAATTCGTGCGAGTCTCGTGTCCAGCGTACGCAAACCCCGGATCAGGAGCCAGGCGTTAAAGGGCTGAATACCGCTGCCTACAGCCATATATTCACAGTCAAATATTTTTTTTATCATCTGGCGGCTACCTGTCAGAATACCACCCAGCGTATCACTGTGACCGCCGACATATTTTGTTGCCGTCTGCATGCTGATATCAATGCCCATCGGAATCGGTCTCTGATAAAGAGGCGTACAATAGGAATTATCCATGAGCGTAATGAGCTTACGTCTTTTGGCAAAGGCAGCAACTTTTTCCATGTCCTGTATGGCAAAACTCCATGAGTTTGGGCTTTCCAGATAGATAAACCGGCTGTTTGGTCTCTCCGCTTTTTCGAATTGTTCGATTTCCGTTCCGGCGATATATGTCGTTTCAACACCGAACCGTTGGAAAATCAAATCAAACATGCGCTTTACCCAACTGTAAGGGTTTTCAACCGAAATGATATGATCGCCCGCATTGACGTTTGCGAGCACAGCAACAAATATGGCTGCCGCGCCACTGTTAAAAACCAGGCAGTCTTCGGCTTGATCTAATGCCGCCAGTTTTTTTCTAAGAATATCAACTGTAGGATTCAGTCCTCTACTGTACAGATATCCGGAATATTCATCGGCAAATAATTTCTTCAGCTCCTCGACTTTATTTACGCGGAAGTTGCTGGTTTGAACGATGGGGGGTGCGACTGCATTAAAATATTCTGACCGCTCCTCGCCAAGTTCATTCAGTATATATGATAGGTCCATTATTTTTTTTGAAGCCACAATTTAAGCTTAAAGCGTAAAGCTAATTGATCAACATTCTTCCGTGATTTCTGAAACCAGATTTGCAGTCTGGTTTAAAAAGATAATTGAATCACATTGACGGATGGTGCTGAGCCGGTGGGCAATCACGATAATTGTCTTTTTCTGATTATAAAACCAGCGAAGGGTATCCAGCACTTTTTTCTCGCTCCCTGCATCCAGAGCTGAAGTGGCCTCATCCAAAATTAAAATCTGCGGATTTTTGTATATCGCACGTGCGATACCGATCCTTTGTTTCTGACCTCCGGATAAATTCATTCCCTGCTCACGGATAATCGTCTGATAACGTTCCGGTAATTGATCAACGAAGGACTGTAATCCGAGGCGCTGGCAGATTTCATATATGCGATCCATATCCGGTTCTATTTCTCCGAGAGCAATATTGTAAATAAAATCTCCCTCGAAAAGATCTATATGCTGCTGAACCGCGGCGATTTTTTTTCTCAATATTCTGGTTGAGAGATGCTGAATATCGATGTCGCCGATCATTATTTTTCCTCCATCCGGCACATATAATTTCTGGATCAGTGAAAGCAAAGTGGACTTCCCGGATCCGCTTTCACCTACGACTGCTGTTATTCGTCCCATAGGAAGCCTGATATCCTGCCCATTGAAAACAGCATTTCCCGGCCCGTAAGAGAAATGAACATTTTTGAAAACCAGGTCTCCCTCCGGAAAACATTCTATCTGGAGTTTCTCATTTTTTTCTTTTTCCAGATCGGTGATCTCAAAAAGACGGTCGGCCGCAATTAATGCATCCTGTAAAGGTTTGTTCGCATTGATCAGGGCCTGAACCGGAATCGTAAAAAATGCAGAGATTGCAAAAAAAGAAATAAGCTCACCAGGTAACAGCCTGTGATCCATTACCAAATTTGCACCGTTCCAAATTAAAGTAATCATCAGCAGGCCGGTTATCCAATCTGACAGATGCGACATCAATAAACCGGTACGGCTACTGATAAATACCGATTGCATGAGTGGATTATACTTATTTTCCGTTTGCGCATTAAAAAACTCCTCTGTTCCGAACCGGCGTATGGTTGATACCCCCTGAATGGTTTCCATCAAATGGTTTTCGAGAGCCGCTCCTGATTTCATTATTTTGCGCTGCCATTTTTCATTTACATTGTTACTTATCCGGTAGATTATGAGGTGGAAGGGAATAACCAGCAGGCACCAGAGGGCCAGCTTCCAATAGCAGATGAACATAATGGTCAGACTGAGAACAATGGCGAATATGTTTACAATAATACCCAGCGCAACATCACTGATAAATACACGTATCCGCATCGCATCATTTACCCGGCTAACTAATTCACCGGTTCGCATACCATCGAAGAATCGTTGCGGCATGTTTAGCAGATGTCTGTAATAGCCTAAAATAAGGTTCCTGTCCATAAGCTGGCCGGTGCGTAATACAAAGATTGATTTCAAATATCCTGTGGCGAATCTGAACCAGAATAAAAGGATCATCACAAGACCCAGGATCTTCAGCAGGCCGTTATTTGTGGCGGGCAAAATTACATCTATGATTCTCTGAATATAAAAGGATATTGAGAATCCAAGACCTGCGTGTATGACAGCAAACAGAATGGCCACTGTCATCACTCTTCGATGCGGACGAACCATCTGCCAGAATCTGATGAAAACAGATTTCTTTTCGTCAACGCACAGAAATTCATCAGAAGGAATCAATACGAGGACAATGCCCGACCATTGCTTGTTAAAAGAATGTCTTTCATGCCTGATTATTTTTCCGAAAGCCGGATCCATTAGCCAGATATATCTGTTCGTTATCTTATAAATCACCACAAAATGCTGCAAGCCGTCTTGCACGAGATGAAAAATAGCGGGTGTTGGGATTTGCGTAATGGCATGACTCCGGCTTCTGGC
>Ga0206913_1040_pt2 | contig 25364 bp, 31 predicted proteins | sample Alteio_BWOrgHeat_72_FD_152942 | JGI IMG/M metagenome (GOLD analysis project Ga0206913, IMG submission 152942) | Enriched cells from forest soil in Barre Woods Harvard Forest LTER site, Petersham, Massachusetts, United States -... | ecosystem: Environmental > Terrestrial > Soil > Temperate forest >... | reverse complement strand
TGCTGGCCGACGAGATATTGGCGCGGTTGTTTTTTCGCACCCATGTTTTTGCAGGTGAACACCCAGCCGAGTTGCGAGCCGGTGATGACAAGATCTTCCTTCACGCCAGAGACGCCCTTGGCGTATTCCTGGCCGGGAAGCGTGGCGGTGGCGCCCTCGATATTCAGCAGCGCATCCACCTGCGCCTCGGTGAGGTTGCTGGGCACGAACGCCGCGCCCAGGCTGACGTCCTTGAGAATGGCGTCCGCCCAGCCGACATCGCCAGCGGGAACGAGGGTGATTTCCGAACTGAAATTAATTTTGAAACCTTCCATGCTGCCGATGGCGTTGTAAGGCGTGGTGCGCGCGCCGAGCGCGGCGGTGTAGATGTCCGTGAGGATGCGGGTCTCGTCGTAGGTGGTGTCCGCGGTGAACGCGCCGCTCGCGCGCAGGAAGGCGGAGTTGGTGGGCTGCTTGGTGACATCACCGAGGGCGATCCAATCCATAGCCTCGAAGATGGTGCCGGTGGGGCCGGCGAAAATGTTGGACGGCTTGAAGATGCCGGCGACGTTGAAACTGTAGCTGGCATTTTCCACGACGGAATAGATGACGAGCGCGCCGTTCAGGATGGTGCGACCGATGGTGGTGGATGGAGATTTGTGCGCAGCGTAGGCGTAGTTGAGAAAACCGCTGTTCAACATGCCCACGGGTGTGCCGGTGATCTTGTAACTGCGGGCCTTGTGGCGGTCGCCCATCTTGCCGCCATCGCTTTCCGGCGTCCAGGAGACGACGTCATCGCTGACCTGGATGCCGTTTTTGAAATAGACGGTCACGCCGCCGTGGGTGAGGAAGCATTGGCCTTGGATTAATAGGGGAAGGACTACGTTGCTCATAGTGTTAAAAGTTGAAGGTTAAAGGTTGAAAGTTTTTAAGGGTTCAGAGTTCAGGTTATTGGCGTCGATCATTGGCTCATTGGATGATGAGTTGTTTTATGGCGGAGATATTGAAGCCGGGCGCGTAGGCGGCGGCGGTGACGACCGCGCCGGTTGGGGCGGTGAAGGGGGCCGCGTACTTTTGTGTGCTGGCATTGATTTTTGGGTCGTTGGCGGGGAAGGTGCCGTCGGTGGTGTAAAAAATTTGCAGGCCGGGCGCAGGGCTGGTGCAGGCGATGGTCACGAGTCCATTCGCTTGGGTAAGGGTGACGAGATCGCAACGGGGCGTGCGCAGGCCGGGATTTTTCATCTTGAGGCTGGTGCGGCGCGCGTAAACGCCGGATTGCGGATCAATCCAATCGCCGGCGGGTTCGCCAACACGTCCACGCGCGAAGACCTGGCCAAAAGGCTGGATATTTTGCTGGTAGAAAATATCCACGATGATGCGGCCGGCCTGTTCCGCGGTGATGAAGGTGCCTGCGCCGGGCGCGAAGTTCAGGTTGCGTTCCTCGAGGACGACGAAGCCGAATTCGAGGTCGTAGATCGGCGAATCGGCGGAGTTGTAACTATCGCTGATGGTCTCGCGGATGTCTTCGACGATGATGCCGAGACCGGAGCCGCCGTTGCGGACGGTTTGCCAGAGGGCGTCGATCTGCAAGGTGGCGTCGAGGAGGAATTTGCGTTCCTGGATGGCGTTGACCTGTTGCAACCGGCCATCGCAGAGGAGAATCATGGTCATCCAGTCCTGGAGCTGCTGGTAATCGGTGATGCTGGGGTTCGGTTGGATCGGAGTGATCATGGGGAAGGAAAGGATTTAGCCACAGAGGCACAGAGAGCACAGAGGGCGCTGAGCGCCAGCAATGGAAAACTGCCAAAGACCGGATTTAATATTTCGTTCTCTGTGTCCTCTGTGTCTCTGTGGCAAATATTCATATGTTTTCCTGAATCGCGGTGAGAGCGGCGGAGGCGAATTCTGCGTTGGTGGGAACGACATCGGGATTGCCGGTTTGGTTGACGCTTTGGGCGAGGCGGAACAGAAAGAGCGGCGGGCTAGCGATGCGGCTTTGACGGGTTTTATTTCGCACACCACGTACGGTGGAACTGGCGCCGGGGAGTTGAACGAGATAGACGCCTTTGGGAGTGCGGATGAGCGTGAGATTGGGAAAATCGGCGGCAGTTTTGCCGTAGCTCAATGGAGAGATGGGAATGGTGAGGGCACCGGCGCGCACAGTGAAGATGGGACCACCGAGCCAACGCTGGCTCACGCCGGTTTGCGTGACGGTGAGCTTGACATGATCGTCGGCGACTTGAACCGACAGGGAATTGGCGGCACGCCGCCAAAAATGCGTGGTGGGCCAACCCTTTTTGTTCGTGGCGAGGGACACGAGGCGTTCGCGCCAGAGGCGGGCCAAAGCGGGTGCGATCACCGATGCCAAGCGTCGGGGAGAACAACGCTGGAGCAGCACTTCCACGGCAGGCGTGGCGGCATCGGTGATCGCGAATTGGCCGGAAAGGTTCATGGTTCAGAGGCCGTCTTCGGCGTGAGCGGTGAAATGTTTGGATTTAACCGGGCCCACGGACGGCATGGTGACGAGCGAGGTGGGCGTGAGGACGGGATTCAGCGGCGGGGCGATGCGCGGACTGCCGGAGGCGAGGGCGTCGCGAAATTTTTCGGCGGAGTCGTTCAAGGACCGGCGCCATTCGGTCTGCATGGATTTGAGGGCGGGAAATTCGCAGAGCCAGAGCCAGCGGGTGCGGTTGATGACGTGCATGCGGACGACATCGGGAATGGTGCCGTCGTTGGTGAACTGGTTGCCGCCCTGCTGGATGGCCTCGACGAATTCGCCGACGACATTCTGCAAAACCTCGGCCCCGATGTTGGCGGAGCCCTGGATGTTTTGCATGATGGCCGTCTCGGCCGGGGTGAAACGGACATTATCAATGGTGATGGGTCGCCAGCTCACGTTAGTTTGCAGTTAGAGTTAGAGATTGTGGGTGAAAGTGAATGACGGCGGCGGTTGCGGAGGGGCAACCGCCGCCGGTGGGCTTCAGGGCGCGTAGGTGCTGAAGCTGGCCCACACATTCGAGACCGTGATGGTGTTCGTGAAGCCGGGCGGCGCGGTGATGGCGGCCAGGCGGATGAACGCGAAGTTATCCAGCGTGGAACTGGAATAATTCGTGCCCGCGATGGTCCAGGCGTTGGTGTTGTAGGCCGGGGCAAACACCACGGGCCGCGTGGTGGTCCAATTGGTGCCCTGTACGGGGCCGCCGATGCCGAGATCGAACGAATAAATGACGTTCGTGCTGGCCGCAGGCGCGTTGGTGCCGATGAAACTGGCGAGCAACGTGAGGCCATTTTTGGCGCGCAGGCGGATGGGGTCACTATTGACCACGAGCGTGGCGCCGTTGGTGAGGACGACGGCATTGGTGTTGTTGAACGGGCCGGCGGCGCTGTTGGTGAAGCTGACAAACTTGTAACTGTAGATGTCCGCGCGGGCGGACAGCGCCGAGGCCGCGAGCAAAGCCGCGAGAACGAGACGGTTTTTGAAGAGAGATTTCATTTTAAGTTTTATTTTAGATTTGGTGGTGGAAGCCGGGACGCCATGAGGGACGTCCCGGCGATGGATTCAGGATTTGATGGCGAGGACGGCGGCGGAGTTGGTGACCTTGGGCAGCGTGGTCCAGTCCATCTTGAGGACTTGGTCGCGTTGATCCTCGGTGGTGTAACTGCCGGCCTTGAAGAAGCCGCCCATGCGGGCAAAGGTTTTCATGAAGCTCGGGTCGAGGCGGTTCGGCGTGCCGTTGCTGGCGAAGACGATGACCAGATCGTCCAGGATGAACTCGATGTCAGAAGCGACGCCGGGCTTGGTGTTATCAATGACCATCATGGATAACTGCACTTCCGGCGCGGTCATGAGCAGGCCGCCGACGTCATCCACGTTGGGCGAGACCACGCCGACGTTGCCGCCGCCGCCGCGATTGCTGACGACGAAGCGTTTCTTCACGTTGGCGTTGTTGCGGAACTGCTTGAACTTGGTGGTGCCGAACAACAATTTCACGGGCGCGCCGTTCTTGGAGGCTTTCATGACGGTGAGAATGGCGTCATCCAGCGTGCTGATGGGATCCACGCCGTCATCGGTGAAATCCACCGTGGAACTGCCGGCGGAAGCCAGTGCGGCCGCGCGGGCGATGCCGATGATCTCGCTCTCGAGCGCAAGCGCGGAGGCATCGGCCAGGACGCCCTGGGCTTCCATGATGGAATATTGGAGAGCCTCGTCGGACAGGCCGTCCACGTTGGGGATGGGGAAGTCGAGCGCGTTGGGTTCGAGGACGGCGGTGGCGTCATCGGCGGTGAAACCAAGGACGGTGGCGCGGGAACCGGGCGGGCGCTTGGTGTTCGGAACGGCGTAGCGATGCTTGTCCGTGTAGATCTTGTAACGGAAGTTGGCATCCGGCACTTCGCAGATGGGGGCAATAAAATTGCCGACGGGGCGAATGGCCTTCTGGCTGGCGGTGATGGCGAAGTTTTGGAGCAGCGGCGAGGTGGCGAGCTGCGCAATGCGTGATTCAGACATATATCAGTTGGTTTGAGTTGGGGTTGAAGTGAGGTCAGATGGTGGTGGTGCGTTCACCGACGCGGCGGCAGAGGACGATCTGTCCATCCACGCCGGTTTCCTCGGCGATGAAGAGCGTGCGCCAGGTGCCGGTGGTGGTGGGACGCTTGCGGAGCTTGCCGGCATCGGCGGGGACGGAGGGATCGGCGAGCGAGAGTTCATCGCCTGGCGAACACGCGCCCTTGAGCACGACGCGGCAGGTTTCGTTGACGGAAGGCGATTCGGCGATGGAAAAATTTCCGGCGACATCGCCGCTGCCGATGATGAGCACGGCAAAATCATCGGTGGCGGTGGGCAGTGCGAGATTAGTGGCGCCGGCGTTGTTGGCGAGCTTGGCGAGATAACCTTCGCGGGCGGTGAGATCCACGGCAGCGGGATAGGTGACAGCGCCTTGCTTGGTATCAGATTGAGTCGGGTTGAGGATGGTATTCATGTTTTATTTTTTGTGGTTGTGAGAGGTTGGTGAGAAGGCTCAGGCGCCGGCTTCGATTTCCTTTTGCGCCATGAGGACGGCGGTGGCGTCGGTGAGGTTGGGAAGATCTTTTTTGATCTGGTGGGCGTGGTTCATGATCTTGGTGGCCTGGGCGTGATCGGCGCGGGAACGGACAGATTGCGGCGGACGGGTATCGCGATTGTTCAAGCGGGTCTGTGTGACCCCGTGATGGCCGGCTTCAACGGGTTTGAACCCGAAATCGGTCAGCGTGGCGATGCGTTCCTCGCGATTAGACAAGCCGGCGAGGACGGGCTTGAGGCGGTTGATGAGTTTTTGATCGGTGACGCCGTAGGCGGCGAGAAGGACATCCACCTGTTCGCCGAGGAGGGCGAGATTTTCAGTTTCGAGGGTGGAGTTGCGGTTCTTGAGGGTGAGAAGCCGGGAGACTTCGGTGAGGATGGCTTCTTCGCCGGCTTCCGGAGGGAGGCCGAGTTTGACGGCTAGGGTGTTCATGCGTGCGGGTTGGTTGTTTGGTTGGCGGACAGCCGGTCCCGCAATCGCGGGATCAGCGAAAGTTTTGCCGTCACGATTGGTGATGGGCGCGCCACCTTTGTTGTTGGGATCATTGGTGAGCGTGAGGCCATCGAGACGCAGCGGCCGGACGCGAAGCGGTTTGGCATCGCGATTGAGGACTTGCAGATCGCGGGGATCGTATTCGGAACTGAAGAAGCGGTAGTCGCCACCGTCAATCGCGGGGCGGCCGGTATTGGTCCAGCGAATCTGGCCGAAGGGAACGCCCTCGCGATTTTGCAGGCGCATGAGCCAGCCGTAGGCGACGGTTTCTTTGTCGGCCTGATGCTTGAAATGTTCGTGGTCAATGAGCATGCCAGGGAAGGGCGAACCGAATTTGGCGGCGTAGTCGTCGGCCTCCTGGTTGAAGCGATTGACGATGCTGGCGACGGCGGTGTCATCCAAGACCTGGAGAACGCCGGAATCGTGGTTGAGATGTTCGCCGGGCACTTCGATCTGGTACCAGCCATCGGCGGGATGCTGGAAATCGCGATTGAGAATGGGGATCATGGTTGGTGAGGGGTGGCGGAGGCGGGACGCGAAGCGGAGAGGCAGACAGCGCGGCGGGCGATGTTCGACTGATTCAGTTGTTGAGCTTGGCTCATTGCGAATGACTTTACGCGGATGGCGGAAAAAGCGTTATTCGCCGGGCGACTAAAAAAAGGGGGGAGCGGGGAAAGATAGTTTTTATGGAACAAAACTATTGGAAGGAACAACTTGTGAAGATTTTTGACGGCGAGTCAATTCGCCGGGCGAATATAAATTCGCCCCATTTGCGGGGGGCGGGGCAAAAATAGTTTTGGTGTACGAAGAATTTTTTGACGGATTTATCGCGAGTGGAAATTAGGTTGCCGCCGGATGAAGGAAGAACTATATCAGCCGACAACAATTCCATGAAAACATCCCTCGTCATCGTCGCTGGCCTCGCATTGATCCTCGTTGGTTGCAACAAAACAGCATCGCCGCGAGCGGCAGTGAATGCGGATATGTATACGAATTCCTATGACGCTGAGCTGGACATGCAAATCGGCATCGCCGTTCACGCCTACAATATGGGTGGAGACATGATGCGCGTCAAAGATCTCGAGGAACAGGCCGGAGGGACTATCTCCCTGCCAAAAGAGGCGGACATACCCATGGCTACCATCTATGACTTGACCAATTTTCTGGCGACAAACTTTTGGGCGGAGAAGGCAATCAACGAAGGGCGGGCAGGGAAGTAATTGAGCTTAGGACGAAGACAATTCTGTTTTCAGCTTGGAAAGCCACGAAAAATTCCGTCCTTGCCGGCGGATTCCAAGAATTCTTCAAAACCCATATTGGCGATGGAAAGATTATTTTCCACGCCCCATGCCTGCGAGGGGAAAACGCGGAAAGTGCGGCCCGGTTTACGAGTCAGGTCCATGGAATTAATGAATCAATTCACTAGCGAGTAATGCGGGGTTTTCCTATTTTCTTGCAATTGATGACAAACCCAGCCGATCTCGTGAAGCCAGTATCGCAAAGGCCCAATAAAGGGATACGCGAGGATAACAAGCTGCGGCTTGAAGACCATGCAGCCCACGATTGGTACCGTTTCGTTCTTTCCTTTCCGGCGCATCTGGTGAGGTCTTACATTGACCGGTTTGCGTTGAATTCAACTCACACGGTTCTCGATCCTTTTTGCGGCACGGGTACCACCATCGTTGAATGCAAAAAGCATGGGATTCCAAGCCATGGAATTGAGCCAAACCCGATGGCCGCCTTTGCGAGTCGCACGAAGGTTTCCTGGCAAATCGACCCGGATGGCTTGGTAGCACACACAAATAAAATTGCCAGGCTGACGCTCCAAAAATTTGCCGAGGAAGGCATCGAAGATGAAGGTGAAATACCGCTCTTGGGGTCATCACGGCGAATCATTCCCAAATTAAAAATTCTCAGCCCCGAACTGGACAAACTTCTCCTGACCAATTCCATCAGTCCTTTGCCCTTGCATAAAACCTTGCTGCTTTTGGAAACGCTTGAGGAAAACAAAAATGATCAATTTGGTGCACATGAACAGCTGGCACTCGCCAAGAGTCTGGTAAACGAGATAAGCAATTTGCATTTCGGTCCTGAAATCGGCGTTGGATTGATCAAAGATGACGCCGCCGTGGTCAATCCGTGGCTTCGCGCCATCAAAAAAATCGCCGGTGATATCAAACATCTTCAACATACGGCGAATATACCGGCAATTGTCCATCAAGCGGACGCGAGAGACCTGATGGCGCTCCTGCCACCGCAATCGATCGATGCGGTAATCACATCCCCGCCTTATCCCAATGAGAAGGACTACACGCGGACGACGCGCCTTGAATCGGTTTTGTTGGGATTTATCAAAAGCAAAGAGGATTTGCGACGATTGAAACAAACTCTGGTCCGGTCGAATACACGTGGCGTTTACAAGAGCGATACGGATGATCGCATGGTTGAAGACCATGCGGAGATTCAACGAATTGCGGAGGCGATTGAAGCCCGCCGGATAGAGCTGGGCAAGACGTCGGGATTTGAGCGTTTATATGCCCGCGTGACAAAGCTTTATTTTGGGGGAATGCTGCGACATTTGACCGATTTGCGCCCGCTGCTACGTCCAGGAGCGCAGCTGGCATACGTGGTGGGCGACCAGGCCTCTTACCTGCGGATCATGATTCGTACTGGTCAACTAATCGCGGATCTTGCAAAGTCTGCTGGATACGAGGTTGTAGGCATAGACTTGTTCAGGACACGCCTGGCAACAGCGACCCGTGCGCAATTGCGCGAAGAGGTCGTGGTGCTTCGTTGGCCTGGGCCGCCGAAAGTCAATGGCTGGAGTCCGGCGGAAGAAACGGGCATGGTCATGAAAGACGAACCTCCAAAAAATAGCATGAAAAAGACGGATTTGACCGAAGCATCGTCCAAGATTGCAAACCGTTACTCCGCAATCATCGAGAAAATTTTCTTCGCAAAATACAAAAAAGGAATGCGGCAGGTGCCGTTTGAGCGCGAGGAAATTGAGACCTTTGCGGCCAAACTCAACGTCAAATTACCAAAGAATATAGGAGATTTAATTTACAGCTTTCGGTATCGGACGCCCTTGCCGGAAAGCATCACACGCCTGGCCGAAGCGCAGCATATTTGGATTATCCGTCCAACTGGACGCAGCAAATATAGTTTTGCCCTGGTGAAAAATACGCCAATCCTTCCAAATGAACGCATGGCCGTCACCAAAGTGCCAGACGCCACTCCCGGTATTGTCGCCAAGTATGCATTCAGTGATGAACAGGCATTGCTGGCCAAAGTCAGATACAACCGACTGGTGGACATATTTAGCGGGGTAGCATGCTATTCCCTCCAAAACCATCTACGTACGACCGTCCCGGAAATAGGCCAGGTCGAGATTGACGAGATTTACATCGGGGTGGACAAGAAAGGCGCACACTACGCGTTCCCGATTCAGGCCAAAGGCGGCAAAGACAAGCTTAACATTGTTCAAATAGAGCAAGACTTGGCAGTTTGCGCGGCAAAATTTCCATTGCTGGTATGCCGTCCTATAGCGGCACAATTTATGGCAGGCGGCGTTATCGCCCTCTTTGAATTTGAAGCCGGCGAAAACGGAGTGACTATTGTCTCCGAGAAACATTATCTCCTAGTTGCCCCCAAGGACGTCACGGATGCCGATCTAAAAAACTACAGCACGCGATTAGCCCAATCGTGAACATTTTGCACTGAAGTTTTGGTTGCTTGTATTTGCACTATTCAGCAGGCGGAGGAGTCGTGGGAGCCTTGGTGAGCTGATACCCGGTTTTTTCGGCGAGCCAGGCGGTGTCGGCGGATTGGCCGGCCTGGCTGAGGGCGAGAATGTTGGAGCAGAGGGATTTCACATCCTCGGTACGGTCGGAACCGAAATGGAAATAGACGAGGGGCGGTTCGCCGGGATGGGCGCGGTCGAGGACCTCGGCATCGAAATTTTGCTGGAAGCATTCGGCGATGCCGCGGGCGCGGTGATCGGCGATGTCATCGAAGGTTTGATCGTGGACCTTGCCAGCGAGGGTGCCGCTGCCGCTCTCAGCGAGCATGGTGAGCTTGCCGCCGGTGCCGGCGAGCACGAGGGCTTCGTCCAAGTGCTTGAGGCGCGGGGTGAAGGGATCCACGCCACGCGGAGTATCGTTGGGATAATATTTGGACTGGTACGGCAACGCGCCGGTGCCGCCCTCGGAAACTTTTTGGGCGGCGGCTTCGTATTCGCCTTCCCTGCCTTGGGGCACATTCGGCGGCATCTCGACAACGCCACTCGGGAGACCGTAGATCTCGAGGAAGGCGTCCCAATCTTTTTCGCAGAGATTCTGGCGGATGGTGTGGATGAGGCCGAGGCGGTTGATGGGCCGGGGACATTCGCGGATGATGAAATCGGCCAGCGGCAATTGCTCGCCGCCGAGGCGGAAGGCTTCGCCGAGGAAAAGCGCGGGCGAACTGGTGAAAAGGGAATCGGGATTCCAGAACCAATCGCCGAAGAGGCCGTCGCGGCAGAGGCAATATTGATTCAGAGGCTCGAGGTGGGCGACGGAACCATTAGGGCGACGATGTTTTTGGAGGTGGGCGTAGCCGCGAAAATCGGCGAGGTGCAGATGCAGGAGCGCTTCGCGGAGATTATCAATGGCGTTGTAGGCGTCTTCGAGCGTGGCTTTTTGTTTTTGGGCGGCGGTGGAAAATTCCGCCTCGGAGAGGCCGGGCGGTTTAACGGCTTTGATGCGGATGTCCCAATCGAAACTGGCGAGCGGCGCCTCGCAACGACTGAGCAGGCCGCTCAAAGTGGGATTGGCTTCCTCGATGAAGCGATAGGTCCATTGGAGGAGCGCGGTGTCGCCGCGTTGGGCGGATTCCAGCAGGGCGGTGGCGCGGGGCATGGTGAGATGGCGCATGGGGTTGTAATTCTCACGCCATTTGTTGGCGTAGGTGACGCTTTGGCCGGGACGACCGGCGGTGATGCCGCCGCGAATCAGTTCTGCATTGCGCGTGGGTGCAGGGGCGCGAAAGCCGATGGTTTTGGGAGCGGAGGTTTTATTTTTGGAGGAGTTCATGGTGGTGGGAGTTGTTGTGGAGGGTGAGAGTGAAAATGGGTCAGCCGAGGAATTCGCGAATGCGGCGGGCGGCGATGACTTGGGCGCGGTGGCCGGAGGGTGGGACGATGCGCAAGGGAACGGTGACGTTTTGCGCGGCACGAATGGCCAGCGCGAGGGCCCAGAAATGATCGGCATGGCCGGCGGCATCGCGCTGCGAGGCGATGCTCACGCGCCCGCCGGGGCTGGTGATCTTCTCGGGCTTGCGCAGATCTTCACGCGCGTCGGCGTCCAAAATGACTTCGATAGTAATGGAACGTTCTTCAAAGACAGTGAGGAGATCAATGGCCATGAGCTCGGTGACACGGGCGGTTTCCGCGCGCCGGCCTTCCAGGCGGATGCGATTGCTGATGGGTTCGGTGGTGGCGAAATTGACGCCCTGCACCTTGTAGCGGCCCCATTTTTCCTGGGCGTATTCAGCGAGGCCAAGGCCAAGACCGGTGGTATCAAGGCAGGCACGGCGGAATTTGGGCAACGCGAGAATGGGATCGAGCTGGGTTTGTTGTTGCGGAAGGCGCTGGTCGCGCAGGCGAAGCAAGGCGACGAGGCGATGGAGCGGGCCGTTCATTTCCAGGACGGCAAAGACGGTGAAATCGCCATGGCGGGCGATATCGCCGCCGAGGAAGAGGTCGCCTTCGGCCTGGCGGAGGCGTTCGAGGGAGCGTTCGGACCAGGCCTGGTCATCGATGGGAATGCCGTTGCGCTCGGCGGATTGGATGAGCTCGTACGTGAGCAGGCACATGTTCTCATCATTGAACTGGCATTCGTAGTTCTGGTCGTAGGCGCGTTTATCCAAGGTTTTTTTACGGGCTGCCTCCGGTGTGATTTCATCGCGGGTGTTGGGGTCAAAGATTTTGACCTTCATTTTGTAGGCTTCGGTGCGGGTGAGCCGGGACACGGTGAAACCGGAGGTGGATTGGAAAAGTGTGCCGTCATTGGGGCCGGGACCGCTGGCGATGCGGTAGAATAGATTATGTTTGCCGTTGCCGGTGCTCGCGATGCGACATTGATATTCGCGGTTGGCGGCGAGGATGGGTTCGGCGGCTTCCCAGATGGCGTGGCTGTTGTCGTGAAAGGCGAATTCATCAAGGATGAGATCGCCGGAGAAACCGCGAGCGGTGCGGGGATTGGCGGCGAGCACCTTGATGCGGCCCACGTGTTTCTTGCCATGGCAATCGAGCGTGATGCGGATCTCCATGCGCATGTCTTTGAAGTGAACATTGGGGGATGCGTCCGTTTTTTCAAAGGCAGCCTTGCGCTCCTCACAGATTTGCGCGGCTTTCAGGCAAAATTCGGAGCCATTGTCGCGGGAGTTGGAGAGGACGGTGATGAGCCACGCGGGATTGTTTTTTAATTTTTCCACCATGCGATCAACGGCCCAAGTGGCGAGCACATGGGATTTGCCGATCTGCCGGGCCCAATGCAGCACCAGCGTGCCGGCCTGGCTATCCACGATGAGCTTTTGGTAAGCGCGAAGCGGCCGGGCGGTTTTTTCGCCGGCCAGAGGCGGCAACGGCGTTTCGACCTCGGCCTCAATTTCGGATCGGCTCATGGTTTGAAATTTTTTGCCGCCCAGTGATTAAATTACTTTCCAGTTACCCTCGAGAAGCAGCGCGCATGGCTTCGGCGTGAAGCTGGGGGGCAAGGCGGGCGAGTTGGCATTTTCAATTTTCATGGTTGAGGATGAGTTCATGCCCCATCTAACCACACTTTCTGGAAACCCGGAAACGTTCGGGACGGAAAGGGCGGAAACGGCGGAAAAAAGATGCAGATTGCGGGTTAACGGCAGAGAATGACGCCCGATCTAATATGCAATCAGCGAACAGCGGTATCTATTCGATGGAGCACAGCATCATCAACGCAAGCACAGGATGCAAACGTGCTACGCGACTTGATCGCGGCATTGAAGGGAAATCAAAAGGGCAAATGAGCGATATGGGTCGGCCCCTGGCCAGTCAGGGGAGAACGGCCGCGTGGCACCCTTATGATTTTCAGATGGATGCCGGCGTTTTCTTCGGCAGATATTGCTTAACGAAGAGGAGATAGCCCATAAATGGCACCATGAAAAACAAGGTCATCCATTCCATATGGTTTCCGGTCAACAAGCCCATTTTTTGGATCTGGTCGATCTGGGCCTGGGGATAACCCATGAGTTGATAAAATTCGGTGATGTCGTGCCGGGCAAAGGTCACCAAGGACGACGCCAGATAGGCCAACATGGCGATCAGGGTGATCCACCAGCCACGCACGTCCCGCTGATACAAGAGGTACGCGCAACAGGCCCAGAGCGCGGCGGCTATCACGTACAACAGCGAGCCGGCCAAGCCAGAGAGAAACATGCCAAAAAATGGAATCACGCCATGGTACAGAAAAGGCATGGCCAGCAGCATTGGCGCGCCAAACATCATCCATAGGGACATGCCCAGCAACGGCAAAGGACAGGCATCGGTCCAGCGCCTGACGGGATCGCGCGCTTCACAGGTGGCTTTCACGTGACCGCTTTTATAAAAGTAGATCCAGATGGCCGGCAGCAGAATGAAAAAAAAGCCCACGAAGAGAAACATGCCGACCATGATTCCGGCCAGGACTCCCGGCGGCAGGGGTGGCAGGGGCTGGCCTTTGGGAGCATAGGCCGACAGGTTGGCAAACATTTTTGGCATGATGAAGCCCAGCATCGGCACCATGATGATTCCCACAAAAAGCCAGAACCAGGAGAAGATGAGCAATAAAGCTCGGGCCCAGCGCCGGGCCATGTGGAGCCGATACCGAGGCAGATCAAAGTGACGGCCAATCCAATATATACAAACATCGCCACCAATAAGCTTGATATCGGGGTGGGGGGCGGATTGGGATTTTTGGCGGCAGCCGCCATTCCAAACAGCATCAGCAGGACCAGCAATCCGACCAGGCACCCCAGCAAGATGGTCAGGATACCGAAGATAGTCAGACCGGTGGAACGATCCTTATAGGACGGCAACGGGGGCGCGAGCGGCGCGATGGTTTCAAGGCTTGATTCGTTCATACGAGGAGGGTGCCAGGTGGCTGGATACGAGTATTCGCGAGGGGTGTCGAGAATTTTTCGATGGGATTCGTGGAAACGATGAAAGGCCGTGATGCAGGCCCGGCACTCGTGAGTTTTTTAGACTCATGAATTTGCGATTATTTTTCGCAAGGGCTATTCCACGTTTGAGTTTTACACGGTCCGCGCTTAGGTTGGCCGGAGGTTTTATGGAAATGAAAGAACACGCGGGCGCGACAGAGCGGGACCGGACCAGATGCTGCATCGTGGGCGGCGGGCCGGCGGGGGTGATGGCGGGATTTTTGCTGGCGCGCCAGGGCGTGGAGGTATTGGTGCTGGAAAAGCACCGGGATTTTTTCCGCGATTTTCGCGGGGACACGATCCATCCCTCGACGCTGGAATTGATGAACGAACTGGGGTTGCTCGATGAATTCCTCGCGCTAAAGCATTCCGAGGTGCGCGAGATCACGGCGCATTTTGGCGAGGAAGTTTTTCATCTGGCGGATTTCTCGCATCTGCCGACGAAATGCAAATTCGTGGCGTTGATGCCGCAGTGGGACTTCCTGAATTTTCTGTCGGCCCACGCAAAAAAATTTCCCAACTTCCGGCTGCGCATGGAAACGGAGGCGACGGACCTGATTTTTGAAAATGATCGCGTGACGGGTGTGCGCGCCAAGACCAGGGACGGCACGCTGGAGGTGCAGGCGGACCTGGTGATCGGCGCGGATGGGAGAAGCTCGATCGTGCGGCAGCGGGCGGGTTTGGAAGTGGTGGATCTCGGCGCGCCGATCGATGTGTTGTGGTTCCGGCTGGCGAAGCAGGCGAACGATCCGCCGCAATCATTTGGCTTCGTGGGCGCGGGGCAGTTCATGGTGTTGATCGATCGCGACGAGTATTGGCAATGCGCGTATGTGATCCGCAAAGGTTCGTTTGACGGGATATGCGAACGCGGGCTGGAGGCTTTTCACGCCGAGGTGGGGCGATGCGTGCCGTTTTTGGTGAATCGCACGGGTGAACTCAAGGAGTGGGATGATGTGAAACTGTTGAGCGTCAGGGTGGATTATCTGAAACACTGGCAGCGCGAGGGGTTGTTGTGCATCGGCGATTCAGCGCACGCGATGTCGCCAATCGGCGGCGTGGGGATCAACCTGGCGATCCAGGACGCGGTGGCGACGGCGAATCTTTTGGGGGCGAAATTAAAATCCGGGCGCATTGCGGAGGCGGATTTGAAGGCGGTGCAAAAACGGCGCGCGCGTCCGGCGCACCTGACGCAGCGGGTGCAGATTTTTCTGCATAAAAATATGCTGGAGCCGATTTTTGCTTCGCACGAAAGGATCTCACCGCCAATGGCGATGCGGCTGCTGGAAAAATATCCGCGCCTGCGGCGTCTGCCGGCGCGCATGATAGGCGTGGGTTTTCGGCCAGAGCATGTCGAGACATAGGCATTCGAGAAGATTGAATTTCGGGCGCTGACTATCGCCGGTCTATATTGATAATTCTTGTTGGCGATTCGCCGGCCTGCTTTCATCAAGTCATGCCAACAACGTCCAACCTTCAATTCCTCCAACGTCTATGAAAACACAGCGTGTAACCGTGATGGATGGCCCGCTGCCCGCTGGCATCTGGGAACGCCCGGACATGGAGCCGCGGTTGGCCACGGCGCCGGAGCATCTCTCAGTTCGGGATGAATTGATGCAGCGCGAGCCGTTGTTTCATCGCGCCGGCTTTGGCTCTACCCGCAAGGATTTTGAAAAGATGGTAGCGCCGGACTTTTGGGAGGTCGGGGCGTCCGGCCGCCGCTTCAGCCGAGAATTTGTTTTAAGCACCCTTGAAAAAAGATATGAGCAGGCCACCCAGGATGTCTGGGAAGTGGGCGATTTTCACTGCCTTGAGCTTGCGGCCGGCAATTATCTGGTCACTTATACACTGATCCAAGGTAAGCGGGTGTCGCGCCGGGCAACCATCTGGCGTTGCGCGACAGATGGTTGGCAGGTTGTGTATCATCAGGGCACGATGGTTGCCTGACATCGTCTCATGCCCTATAAACGAAAATCCTGGCAGGAAAAACTCGCGGATGCCAAGGGCTTGCCCAAAATCTTCAAACTCAATGCCACCCAAAGCAAACGCTGGGGCAAAGGCACCATGGTTATTCCCGCGCCGATGGAAGTGAACGAACTTATGCGCCGGGTGCCCAAAGGCAAACTCACCACGATCGATGCGCTGCGCAAAATCCTCGCGCGTCGGCATGGCGCGACGATGGCGTGTCCGATCACGACGGGAATTTTTGCATGGATTTCCGCGCATGCCGCCGCCGAGGCGGAGATGGAAGGCAGAAAACGGATCACTCCCTATTGGCGCACGCTCAAATCAAACGGTGAACTGAATCCGAAATATCCCGGTGGCATTGAGGGATTGAAAGGCAGGCTGGCAGCGGAAGGGCATCAAGTCATTCAGAGGGGCAAACGTTTTTTTGTGGCTGAGGTTTGCCGATGATTTTAGTTCGCAGTTTGTTTCAGGCGTAAGACGGCGGCGCGTTTAAGGTGGTATCGGCCGCCGCGGTTGCGGCCGGGGGGACGCCACCAATCGCGGCCTTCCAGTAAAACACCCTGTTCGCACATGCGATTCACGCGGCGTTGGGAGAGGCCGAGAAGTTGGGCGGCGGCTTGGGTGCCGATCTCTTCTTCCTCGAGGATGGGGCGGCCGGGTTTCAGGATGAAAGTGCCATCGGGTTGGGGGACGCGAATCCAAGGGGTTACGCTTGGCGGAGTGGGTGACGGCGATGGAGGACTTTTTCGAAGATTCATAATGAATACTCGTGTCAACGTTTGGAAAGTTCCTGTTGGATAAGGATGAGCTGGGAGGTGAGTTGTTTCATTTCGCCTTTCAACTCGTGCATGGTGCTGGTGGTGGCGTTGAGCTCGCGACGGAGGTCGGCAAGGTGGCGTTCGCTGGCGTCGCGGCTGGTGCGCTCGGCGGCGGCGATCTTGGCGAAGAGATCGCGGTGGACGGCCTGGTTGGCGGTGACGTGGGCCCGAAAATCTTCACGCGTGACAAAACTGTCCACCAGTTCCACGGGGAGGGGCGTGGGCGTGAGTTGGACGTCCGATTTTTTGACGAGCGCGAAAATGGAAACGACGGCACCGATGGCACCGAAGAGGAGCGCGCCGAGGATGCCGGTCGTTTCGAGATTAAAATTCATGGGAAGACATCAATTTAATTTTTGCCACAGAGTCACAGAGATCACAGAGGTTGATGTCATTATGGCGACGAGGGGGTGTTCGATGGAGGCACAGGCGTCGGCGTGTCTGCGCGCGGGCCGTTCCAGAAGTTGCGCCAGATGGTTTTCACGCCGCCGGCGTTGACGATGGTGTGGTAGGCATGGACGAGGGCGGCGCCGGCGCCGAGGGCGACGAGGTGCCAGGCATTTAGGTCTTTGGGCATAAATGGCGAGTTTAGGGGTTGGACCTGGTTGCCATCGTGACCGGGCGTTCGGTGGACCAGGCGGCCCAGCCGAAGGCGCGGACGTTGCGGTAGATAAGCTGGCGTTGGAACCAATTCACTCCGCAGAGTTGCATGGCCTCAAGGAGGATGGCGTCGCAGGTCGGGCGCGAGTAGAGGTGGTTGCGATAGAGCCAATCGTGGACGACGGCAGCCTCGGTGTATTTGCCAAAAGGCGGGAGGAGGTTCCAGAAAAGCTGCGGGATGCTGGCGAGATCGGTGACGAAGCCGGCGGGCACGGTGATGAGCGTGGCTTGGGAAGGAGCTTGCGCGGCGGCGGTGGGGGATTGGTAAACAAAGTCCTGGTCGAGCTGCCAGGTGCGCCCATCAGCACAGGGTGAAAGGTCGAGTTGGGTGAGGAATTGAGGATTCATGATGGGGATGTGAGCCGCGTTTTTAATAGGTGAAACCGGCGCCGATAAAGAAGTTGGGGCGATGGTTCACGGGATTTTGGAGCCAAACAGGGAGGCCGACACCGAGTTCGAGATAAGTGTTGGGAGTGGTTTTCTTTTTGAGAATGGCCTGGGGTTCGACGAGGGCGAGGTGGCGGGAGAAATCGTAGCCGGCGAGGAGCGAGGCCTGGATTTTGAGGGAGTGGTCCTGGATGACCGTGTACCCACCACCGGCCTCGAAGGATTCGATGACGCCGCCGAGGCCGACGTTGCGAACCTTGGCTTCGAGGTCGTAGCGGTGAAGATCGGCCTGGGCGCTGACGTAGTTGGCCCATTGGATGCCGTCCTGATAATCGGCGCCGGCCGCGGCTTCGAGACGGTTGGAGGTCCAGGTGAAATTGGTATCGACGGAGGTGAGATAGGATTGGACGGTGGCGAGGAAGTTTGGGGGCGGCGCGGAGCTGAAAGCGGGGGAGTTGGTGCCAGTGAGACTGTTCGTCGTGAATTGCGCGGAAGCGCGTTCGGCGAGCGCGACGGTGAAGGCGACGAGAAGAATGATATTCAGCAGGTGTGTTTTCATGGTTGCGAGATGGTGGTTGTTAGTTGGCTGGTTGGGTTGACGGAAAAGAAGCCGGCGATGACGAAACGGACGGAAGCGGGAGCCGCATGTCCGGAAAGGTGCCATCGCCGGAGGGAAGTGCGCCGAGGGCGCGGCCGCCACGCTGGGTGGCTGGCTGAAGTCCGGCCGAGGCCAGGTTGTTTTGGTGAGCGCGGCTCATACAGCGCCCACTTTACGCGGGTGGGAGAAAAAGCGTTATTCGCCGGGCGAATAAAAAAGTGCCCCAAAGGGGAAATTTTCTGGCGCGGAAAAAAAGGCCGAAGCGACGGCTGAAGACGTGTTACAACTGACTTATTTAAAAATAGATGCGAATGTGAATTCGTGGAAAGAGCGGGCGCGAAACAGAAGGGATTTTGCGTGGAAAGTGCACAAATTCAATAAAGTTGTTTGATAAAACGGCACTTTGAATGCGAAATAGTTTTCACGAAAAACACGACGGACGCGGACTTGCGGACGGGCGGGGAATGGCGCAGTCTGGGGACAGCGCGAGACTTATCTATCATGAACAAAAAAGAATTAGTGCATTCGATGCGGCAGGATGTGAAGGAGATGGAGGAACTGATCAAGAAGTTTCAGTATCGCTGCGATCATTTGAAATGGATGGCAGACCAAATCGAAGCAACGGGGACGAAACCGGCGGCGGCCAAGCCGGAAACGAAAACGAAATTTCGGAAGATCGTGGATTCGATCTATGGGGAGAAGCGGTAGCACAACAACCCAGGCAACCTCGCCAAAAAAATCCCATGAAAACAAAATGGTGGCAGGTGGTTTTTTTATTGATCGCGGTGGTCAATGGTGCGCGGTCGCAGGGCATTATTGTTCCCAACGGCGTTACTTATCTGGGTGGGGTCTCTGGCGCCCATGGTTATGAATACAGCGTGGCACACAATCCGACGGGTAGTGAGACCACGGGATTCAGCCTGCAGCCAAACGGAATAACGGCGCCATCGACCGTCACCAATAGTTTCAATTTTGACCCAATCGTCGATGTGAGTGTGCGGGTTTTCCTGACGGCACCGAATGCGGTGATCACGGCGGACACGCTGCTTTCGGGGGGCATGACGGAGTTGACGGCGAACACGAGTTATCTTTTCAATAATGGCGTGCCGGTCTATCTCGCGCTCTACACGGGGAATGAGAATTTTTATCCGCCGGACGGCGTTTATACGGATCCATTGTTCGGCTGGGCCGAGGTGGAGAATGTGCGCGGGGTCATGAAGTTGCTCGGCGGCGACATGGAATATGGCGGAGCAGGCATTGTTGCGGGAACGCAGACGATCATTCAACCCACGCCGGAACCGGGGACGCTGGCCTTGGCGGGAATGGGGGGATTGCTTTTGGGGTGGCGACGCTGGCGGATGACGCGCGGGTGACATTGGCATTTTAACGGCGTTGGGTTTAGCTTTGGGTGAAAGGAAATTGAATTGATATGAATCTGCCAAATGACGCCATGTTGCTGCGAATTTTCATCGGCGAATCGGATCGCTGGCATTCGCAACCCCTGTATGAAGCGCTGGTGCTCAAGGCGCGTGAACTGCATCTGGCCGGCGCCACCGTGTTGCGCGGGCCGATGAGTTTTGGCAAATCCAGCCGCGTGCATATCGCTAAAATTTTGCGCCTCTCCGAGGATTTGCCAATCGTCATCGAGATCGTGGATACACAGGACAAGATTGATGCCTTCCTTCCCATACTAGATGAAATGATGTCCGGCGGCCTCGTGACCTTGGAACCGGTGAAAGTGATTCATTATCGCGCTACTGAGAAGCCGATGAGTTGAAATATTGCCACAGAGTCACAGAGGTCACAGAGGCCGAGTGATACGATTTCTGAAAGATTCGGGCTTCCGGCACGTATTGATAATAGAGATTCATGGTTTCAGGCCATGGGTGTCTTCACCAGGGATTTTCCAAACACACAATATAATTACAGGAGGATAAGATCATGAATGCAGTCAAATGGGTATTGATCGACGATACGAAGGGGACAAAGACGAGCGGAGGCGACGCGCTTTCGGCGGGGGCTTTGGCGCTTTTTGCGGAGGCGGTTGCCAACCAGATCAACACGGAATTCGCAGCGGAATGGGGCGCGAAGGCTTCCATTCGCGTGGGCGCGAATGCCAAGGACATTCAGCCAGGGGAATGGGCTTATGCTTTTTGGCCGTCGCTGCCGGATGCGCCGCAGGCGAGTGCGTATCATGACATCAACGGACAAGGCGTGCCCTTTGCGGTGTGCGCGGTGAAGACATGCGCGGATCTGTTCGGTCCGAACGGGGTGAGCGTGGATGTATCACATGAGATGCTGGAAACTGCGGGTGACCAGGGGGCCAATTTATTTGCCAATGACAATCACGGGACGCTGCATGCGCTGGAGATGTGCGACGCGGTGGAGGTGCAAACGTACGGCAAGAAATGCAAGGACGGCACGGTGGTGCAGGTATCGAATTGGCTGATGCGGTCCTGGTTCATTCCGGGTGCGGCGAGCCCGTATGATTACATGAGCTCGGCCAAGCTGAGCGGCGCGGTTGCCCCGGCGGGTCCGCTGCAAACGGCGTCGGGCCATGGCGGAAATTATCAAATCGTCAGCAAAGCCGGCGCAAGCAAACAAGTCTTCGCCCTGGAAAATCACATCCTCGGCGTCCGCCGCAAAGGCAAACCGAATTGGAGCTCCCGCGCCGGCAAGCGCCTCGCCATGATGAAGCAGATGAGCTGACGCGTCGAAATCAGTCTTGCTTGCCGGATTTTTGACAGGCATGCCGACGGCCCAGGATAAAGCCGAGCAGAACCCCGACTCCGGCGGCGACCACGATGGATTTATAGGGATTTTCGTGCACGATCTTGTCGGTTGCCTTCGCGCCCGCCACGGTTTTATCACGGACAGTGGAGACGAACTCCTTGGTGTTTTCGAACACCGTGGTCAACCGGTTACGGGCTTCACCCGCGAGCGCCGGCGCGGTTTCCGCCAGATCCTCCGATGCGCTCGAATTTTTAGCGTGAGAATGTTTGGTGGTCATATTATTTAAGGTCGATGGTTTTTTCTTTGGTCAAAGTGACATTTTCGCTGTTGCCGATCTGGCTGGCTTCCGGCCAACCCGGAATTTTTAACACTGAATTTCTGCCGCCAAAGGGGTTGGCGACCGTTTCCACGGCCCGGGGATCGGGAATCCAATTGCCATCCACAACGAAGCAATATTCGTAATCGCCGGGTTTCAACGGGGTCTCTTTCCACCATTTGCCTTTGCCATCGGGATGGAGCGCCTTGGCTTCCGGCTGCCAATCATTGAACGTGCCCGCCACGCAAACAGAGGTCGCTTTCGGATCGGTGAACTCAAAGCGGAAGGGTACAAGCTGGGCGTCCGGACCCGGCGCATTGTCGTGGTTATGGTTGTGTTTCATAATGATATTCCTTAAAAAACCCGTTCGGTAAAAATATTTTCGACAACTCATTCGAGGCCCGGCAATCGCTTGAACGATTGCCGGGCCTTGATTTTATCGGGTTAAAGCCGCGGTCCGCTTGCGGGCCGGGCTGGAGGCCCGTGCGCCCGTGCGCGATTTTGCCGGTGCTTGGTCCGCAGTTTCGTCATCCGCGGTTTTTTCTTTGTCCTCGCCCATGGCTTCCCGATTGGCGCTTTGCTTGCCCAGTTCGGTCAAGGTTTCATTCGCCGCCTTTTCTTGAGCGAGGATTTCCCGGATCAAGTTGGCGGCTTTGGTATTGCCCAAGATGCCAGCCCATTCGAGCAAGCAACCATAGGAGGCGATTTCATAGTGCTCAACTTTCTGACCGGCCGAGATGAGCGCGGCATTAATGGTCGGTTCGCCCTTGTTGTCGGACGCGATTTCGTCGCCTTCTTCCAGCAAGCCCACGGTGGCTTTGCATTTCCTGGCCTTGGGCTTTTCATCGAACGCCTGGAAGACTTGTTCCAGCTTGGTGACCTGTTGTTCGGTTTCGGCCAGGTGCTTGAGAAAGGCGGCCTTTAGTTTTTCACAGGTCGCGGCCTTGGCCAGTTTGGGCAGGGCTTTGAGGATGCGATGTTCCGCATCGTACATGTCCTGCAATTCGTCCATGAATAAATCTTTGAGAGTTTTCATATTTTTAATTTTTTCCCCGGCGGCCCGATGTTCGGGCCGCCAGAAATGTTTAAAACCAAGGATCAGCGGCCTGAACCGCGTGCCAGTTCCGGCGCCCGGTCACTTGCTTTTTCGTCGCCTTTGGGCGGAGCGGATTCTCCCGTGGTGCAGATGTCCTGGGCTCCACCAACGGTAAAAATCTCTTTGGCCCGCTTGATTTCATCCGAATTTTCCGTATGCACGGAGATGAGAATATTACCTGCCTTTACCTTGCCTTCATAACGCTTGGCTTCCAGTTCCGGAATACCCAAGCCGATCAATCCGCCGGCCACGCCGCCCACGGCGCCACCAATGGCCACGCCGCTCAACGCCGCCAGGATCGGACCCGCCGCAATAAACGGTCCCACTCCGGGAATGGCCAGCGCCCCGATTCCGGCGATCCATCCGAGGGCCCCACCCACCACCGCGCCGGTGGCGGCGCCAGTCACGGCACCTTCCGGGGCCTTGGTATGTTTTTCGTGGGCGAAATCACGAGTCGTTTCCTTGTCCGCGAACAAGGCCGAGATATCGTTGGCCGAGAAGTTCGCATTTTTGAGTTGTTCCACGATGCGTTCGGCCTGCGGCATGGAACTGGCGATACAGAATACAGATTTTTTTGACATAATATTTTTCTTTTGGTTTGGTTGGTTGATTATTTCGAAACGACTTCCAATTGGTTGTTCACATTGCCATCCGCGGCGGCATGAGTGGCGATTTCAACGATGCGGTTCTTCTCGTCTTCGCTGTTCACCGGCCCCCGCAAGGTCACATGGCCATCCTTGGTGATGATTTTGCAATTATGAGCATTCACGGATAGATTGCCGTCCTTCATGATTTCCCGGCGGATCTGCGCCGTCAGGTCGATATCAGGCTGGCTATTGCCCTGGTCCATCGGGGTAAAGGTTTGATTATTCCGGTCGCGAACGTTCCGGCCGGTGTTGTCGGCTTCATGGCCGAAATAGGGCTGGGTATTGTAGGCGTGATAAATGCCCGTCGTATAATCGGGTCGGCTCAGATCAGGCCATTGACTGGATGTGAAATGAGGAGAATTGGCGAGCATTTCCTTGGAGACGTCCAACTGCAACGCATTGGTGGCGTCGTTGAAGCTGAAGGCAGAAGGCGGTACCGCGCTATATTCGCCGCCCAGGCCCATAAAACTGCCCGAGGAAACGATGACCGCCACAATCCGCCCGGATGAAAGATCGAGGATAAGATTTTCCACTTTCCCCACCGTTTCACCCTGCCGATTCGTGATTGTCATCCCCATGATCGCGCTGGCCTTCTCAACGGAACCCAGGCCGCAGGAATAATTGCCCGAATTCACCGACCTCACCGTGCCGTCATCGTTGGTCGCGGCGACTTCCATATTATGCGCCGTATCCACGGCTTTGGCGCCGATGGTGTTGACACTGCCATCCATGTTGCGGGGCAGTGTGCCGGCCACGGTTCCGTCCAGGTTGGACTGGTCGCCCGCGTAACCGGATGCAAAATAAGGTTGCTGGCCATAATAACCATACACTTCCACCACGCGATTGGATTCCATCCCGGCATCCCATGCGGCGGCATCCAATTTCGGTGCGGCGTCAAATTTTTCCTTGTTGGCGCTGAGTTGCAGCATTTTCAGTTCGGTGTCGTGATGCAACGCCTGCGGCGGAACCGCCGTCAGGCTGCTGCCCATGCCCATGAATCCGCCGGCGGACACGATGACTTCCACGATGCGGCCGGATTTCAAATCCACCGCGAAATCCTGCACCTTGCCGAGTTTTTCGTTTTCCTGGTTTTCGATGACCAGGCCTTTTAGATCGCTGTACTTGAGCGCTTCTTTGAGTTGGGAACCGTGCATTTGCCCGTTTATTTCCATGCCGTTGGTATCATTCATGGAAAGATCGTTGGCGAAGGCGGAGATCGCCAGGAGCGAGGCAATCGAGAGGTGAGTGATGATTTTTGTTGGTCGTTTCATATTAATTTTTAGAGGTTTGCTTGGCTGACGGATGGTTGTTTAAATTTTGAATTCGGATTTTTTATCATCCCCGCGTTCCCGTTGCTTCCAAGTGTCGCAAGGCATGTCGCGCGCCGTAGGAACCGCCGAGCGCAGTGACCATCAGGCCCAGGAGCAGCGCGAAGAACGACCAAATGGCCGCGCAGGAAAGGTTTCGGGCGGCTTGGTCCGCGGCTTCACGGGCTTTTTGTTTCGCGGCGGCCTCGGCTTTGTCCAATTCTGAGCGCAATTCGTTGGCCGAAGCGACCCAGCCGTCAACGGTGGCCGCGGCATCCGCCTCGCTCATCTGCGTATAAACTTGAAGCGCCTGGATCACGGCGGCGCGGTTCGCGGAAAAATTCCCGCTATTTTCCGGGGCGAAAAATTTGGCCACCGCCAAACCCACTTCGCGTTTGGCGCGGGTGGAAGCCTTCGGGGCGGAATTCGTGGGAATGGACTGCACCGCCTCCTCCGTGAAACTGCCCAGTTGTTCGCTGGTCTGCTTGAGCCCGTCCTTGGCCACATCGCCCACCGTGGCGGAAAGCACCTTGGCTCCCGCTCCCATGCCGTCGCCCAGGATTTTCATTCCGCCGCTCAAAATCATCCCGGCGCCGCCGGAAATGATCAACCCCGTGATGATGAGAGTCAGGCTCCAAACCAGCAGGCCATGGACAAATCCCTGGTGCAGTGAATGGGAAAAACGCCCGGCCAGGACAGCTCCGAACCAGAGCGCCACCAGCGCGCATAGCGACCAGACAATCGCCGCGCCCGCATTAAAATGGCTGATGGGATTCGCATCCGTGATGGGCGAGAAAATGGCCAGGCCCGCGCCCACGCCCAGCATCGTCAAAAGAATATGCAGGCCCATGGCGAAAAACGTGCCGCCCAAAATGGCCTTCCAGCACAGCGAGGGCAACCGGCGGAGATCGCCCCGGTCGACCGTTCTATCTACTGCCAACGACGGTTCATTAATCATATTTTATTTGTGCTTAGGTTTCTCCGGTTGTGTTTTATTCAAACCAACCTCTCTTTAAAAAAAGATGGCATGAATGCCATCTTCTTCCTGAACGCACGGCTTTCATGCCCATGCGAAGCAAGCAGAGATGCTTTGCC
>Ga0206913_1060_pt2 | contig 26360 bp, 23 predicted proteins | sample Alteio_BWOrgHeat_72_FD_152942 | JGI IMG/M metagenome (GOLD analysis project Ga0206913, IMG submission 152942) | Enriched cells from forest soil in Barre Woods Harvard Forest LTER site, Petersham, Massachusetts, United States -... | ecosystem: Environmental > Terrestrial > Soil > Temperate forest >... | reverse complement strand
GACAAATGGAGGATATCAATCGTATCGAAGAATTAACAGGTCCGAAGAAAGGCCAAGTGACGTTTGCCCGAGAGAGTGAAGCAACACTTGGTTGTGCCCGAAGCAATCAATCACCCCTGGAACATTTTTTTTAATACCCACAGAAGTCTATTAATCATTTACCAAGTAATATAGGCTCTTTCAAATCATCCTTTAAAACCTTTGAAAGAAGATAACTAAAAAGCGTCATGACAGTTCTGCCTAAAACACCCGCGACAACCGTTTTATTTCTGTGATGCATGAGAGCTGTCCGGATCATTTAGGTTAGAGAGTAAATATTGTGCCATCCCCGATATTTAAATGTCAAAGGGATAAGTTGACGCCAGTGCGGTGTTCTTGTATTTGTTCCGATCGTTTGTAGTGTTTACATCTACATCAGACTTACATTATCGTCAAAGTGTGAATGATGTAACATTTTAGCACAATAATGTAATGTTAATACAGTTCTATCGCTATAGTTTTGGAAAATCATTTACATCCGTTTACAATAGAATACTAAAAACGGGATTTTCTTACTCATTCCTGCCGGCATCTATCTGGCTTCCGAATTACATTATAAATATCGAATATTATGGATCAGGTTTCTGCCAGTATAGCGTGTAGGTCATGGAATACATTTAAGCGTCGTATAAGATATTCAGCTGGTCCTCTGCTTGCGTTGTTTTTTCTGGCTCTGCATCCCGCAGGCTGTAAAAAAGTTATTGAGCAAGCAGGAACTGTCGGCCTTTGCCCGATCGTTATTACCACAGACCCCGCAGACGCAGAAAAAAATGTTGTCCTCAATAAAGTAATTAAAGCAACTTTCAACGAGGTTATGGATTCTACAACCATTAACACCACCACCTTTACACTTCAACAGGGAGGAACTATGATTACCGGAACAGTCAGTTATTCCGGAACGACCGCCAGTTTTATTCCGGTGGCTAATCTGTCTTCCAATACTATCTATACTGCGACTATAACAACAGGTGTAAAAGATTTAGCACGCAATTCTCCGCTTGCGAATTATGTCTGGACTTTTACTACTCTGCCCACTGCCATACTGGTTGCAACTTCGCCATCCTTAGGGACAGCCTCTAATTTCGGGGCATTTGGAGGTAACGCGGGTGCTACCAATCAGGGATTAAATACAGTAATTAATAACGGTGGCGTGGGTACCACCGCTGCATCCACTTTGATAACCGGATTTCACGATGGCATGACGGCTGCTATTTATACCGAAACTCCCCTGAATAAGGGGAATGCAACCGGAGGTATCTATACTGCGCCACCTGTTCCCGGAACAGCTACCTCATTCTCTGTTGCTACAATTGCCCTGGCAGATGCAAATAATACCTATGACAGCATATCTCCTGCATCCAAACCAGGTGGTACCGATCCTGGTGCCGGTGAACTAGGTGGACTCACATTATCACCGGGTATTTATAAGTCTGCCAGCGGGACTTTTAAAATAACGAATGGAGATCTTACGCTCGATGCAATGGGTGATCCGAATGCGATCTGGATATTCCAGACGGCGGCCGCACTTACGGTGGGCATCGCCGGGCCAACGGGTGCCCGCAGTGTAATTATGAAAAACGGTGCCTCGCCCAAAAATGTATTTTGGTATGTTGGAAGCGCGGCAACCATCAATGGTGCGGGTGGAGGTATTATGGTCGGAACGATTATAGCTTCCGCGGGAATTACTTTTTCAACTCCCGGGAACGCGGTACAAACCGTTCTGAATGGCAGAGCGATCTCTTTAAATGCATCAGTCACCATGGTAAATACAACCATTAACGTGCCTTAGTCTCGAATTCATTTCTGATAAAAAAATTATGTTTAAAAGCGATATTATGATACAACGTCATACAGCGGCCGGGAAATTTGCGATCACATTTTTAATGTTCATCCTAACGGCTATGCTTAGCATTGGTCAAAATGCAAAACAGGCATTACCTGTATGGTGGTTTGGCGTATCCGGCGCCGCGAATTTTAATTATTACCGGGGCACCACACAAATGCTCAATAACAGCATAACCGTACCTACGGCATTTCATAAAGGAAATGGCATACGGCCTTACGTGTCATTGTTGACGGAATACCGCCCTAACAGGGTGTGGGGAGGAATGCTGAATATTGCGTACGACAACCGGGGAAGCAAGTTTGATGGAGTGGAAGCACCCTGTAACTGTCCAGCCAGTTTAACTACCGATATCAGCTATATCGCTATTGAACCGAGTTTGCGGCTTGCTCCGTTCGCCTCTGCTTTTTATGTATTCGCCGGCCCCACCCTAAATTTTAATGTTTCAAAATCATTTACCTATACGCAGTTAAAACAAGCTGACACGAAAGGTGAATGGAGCGATATTCACAAAACCGGAATTTCTGCACAGGCTGGAGTAGGTTTTGATTTCATGCTTTCTGCACGTACGAGTACTTCGCAGATGAGCCTGTCACCCTTCGCATCCTTTCAGACAGACTTTGGCCATGAACCACGTTCCGTGGAATCCTGGTCTTTTTATACCTTAAGAGCGGGACTGGCTTTGAAATTTGGAAAATTAAAGAAGACTCCCCCAATTCTTAAACCTGCAGAATCGCCATTGGCTGTAGTGCCTGAGCCTGCTCCGGTGACGGCCACCGTTATAGAAAAGGAAGTGCAGTTCTCTGTTCGGGCGCCGATAACCGTTCCTGTTGACCGTCGGGTAAAAGAAACATTTGCTCTGCGCAATTCAGTATTTTTTAACATGGGCTCTTCCGAAATTCCCCAACGCTATATCCTGCTGGATAAAACAGCGGCTACTTCTTTTAGGGAAGAACATCTCCAGGAAAGTCAGCCAGAAAATCTTAATGCAGGCAGATCCTTCAGGCAGTTAATCATTTACCATAACATCCTGAATATTATTGGAGACCGTATGCGGGCAAGTCCGCAAAGCTCGATCGTCTTAACCGGCGCATCCGATAAAAACCCCCGCGAAGGAAAATTGATGGCTGAAAATGTCAAAAAATATCTGGTGACTGTTTTTGATATCGGAGCCTCAAGAATAAAAACCGAAGGGCGTGACAAGCCCCTTATTCCATCCGAACAGCCGGGTGCCACAAGAGAACTTGCCTTGTTAAAGGAAGGCGATCGCCGAGTGGATATGACGAGCACCTCTCCAGCATTGCTGATGCAGGTTGGCGGAAGCTCTTCAGATTTTATGAAGCCTGTACAAATTACTTCAGTACTGGAAGATCCGCTGGACAGCCATGTTATTTTTACAACAGAAGGTGCAGAAGAACTTCTTAATTCATGGTCTGTTGAAATTACAGATGAACAGGGAAATTCCCAGTCATATGGTTCGTACACAAAAGATCAGGCTTCTGTTTCAGGAAAAACCATACTTCGCAATGAAAAGGAAGGAAATTATAAAGTGATTATGCTGGGACAAAGCAAAAGCGGTCATCTGGTAAAAAAAGAAGGCTATGTACATCTGGTTAAAGAAGATGATGCCAAAAAAATGCAGCTGGGATTGCGGTACAGCATTTTATTCGATTTTGATAAATCAAAAACGATTTCTGCCTATGAACGTTTTCTGGTAGATGTTGTGACTCCTCTTATTCCCGAAAACGGGACGGTGATCATCCATGGCCACACGGATATTATAGGAGAGGAAAAATATAATCAGAACCTTTCTCAGGAAAGAGCCGTAGGTGCGCAGAAAATCATTGAACAAGCCCTGACAAAGTCTGGGAAGAAAGGAATTAAGTTTGAAACGTATGGTTTCGGGAAAGACACAAATATGTCGCCGTTTGAGAATAATCTTCCTGAAGAACGGTTTTACAACAGAACGGTAATCATTGACATCGTTCCGGCAAAATAAATTCCTCTGGCGTAAACAGCAGACAACCTCGTTATATGACTGGGGTCGGCAGCATTAATAAAGGAGTGCACGCGTTATGGTTTCGTCTTCCGTAAATTATGCAGACACAGTAAGAGCATTTTCATTCTCCCAAGTTATCGATTATGTGGAGCAGCCATTTGACGATAAGGTTCTTGAAAGACTGAGGGTTAAGCTACCTTGGCTATAATAGAGGAGTTTTTTATTAATATAATGCCATGAGGATGTATCGGCCCCCTATATGCCGGACGGTTTTCTAAAGATGGTCTGGTAGTTCCTCCACCGTCCATACATTTGAAACTAATAAAAAGGGAATCTGTACTCAGAGAGCATACAGCTTCCCGCCAAAAAGCAATACAACGTTACTGACAGATTCCGGAGTCGTCTTTTTTCAATTCATCTACTGAAATTCAAACGGTCGAAATTATTTTTCTCCTTGAAGCAACAAACCGCCATCTGTTCTTTCGTCTCTGATTTTAAGTTCAATTTTTGTCGGGAGCACTTAAAGATTATAATATATTTACACTCTATGCTGCTTACTGATTTCTTACCTGATTAAGAAATTCAGACGGCGTAATAGAAGTTTTCTTTTTAAAAAAACGAAAAAAATAGGCGGAGTCATCATATCCCAGCTCATCTATAATCTCCGATACATTTTTTTTCGAGAATGCCAGTTCGCGTTTCGCCTCCAGGATAATTCTTTCGCTAATGAGATCTGATGTGGTCTTGTTCAAACTTGTTTTGACCATCCGGTTGAGGTGTTTTTCGCTGACGAACATGAGCTTGGCAAAGTTATGTACTGATTTTATCGTCCTGAAATTTTTATCGATCAGATCTTCGAGCTGCTGCACTTTGGACAGGTACCTTAAATTTTGTGAATCCATTAATTTCTCAGGCAAATACACTCTCGTTAATGCAATATACAAAAGGTGAATATAGGAGCATATTATTTTCAATCTCATAAAATTCCTGCCCTCGTATTCTCCGACGATATCATTGAAAAGCCCTTCGATTTTTTCGGTCGATGGTTTTGGCAACACAATCAGCGGTGAGTTGCGCACGCTGCTAAAGAAGGGATAATGAGCTACTCTCTCAAAAGTAAAATTCAAGTCAAAGAACTCTTTTGTATGAAAAAAAATAATTCCGTCTATATCATCAGACAGTTCATATGTGTGTACTTTTCCCGGGCCGAGCATGAAGACTACTCCCGGTTCTATCTTATACTTGACAAATTCTATGATATGTGTTCCACTTCCTGCGGTGAACAGGAGACTCATGTAAAAATTATGTTTGTGTGGGAGAAGAACCATCTGGTTGTGTTTTTTAATATGCAACCGAATGTGACTGGCGTAAAATTCTGATTCATCCCGGGTATCCTGAAATGCATCGATATCATACACGGGGATCGTTCGCTTTTTCATAAAAGCAACTTTAAAGATGTCTGAATAATCCAGTTTCAGGAGTTCTTTATCCTTTTATTACATACATACTTTCAACAGCTTTGTGTTATTAAAGGTACGGTAAACAGCAGGTACACATATAAATCGTTGGATAATCAGCATATTAAAAAAATGACAAGCGCAAGGGATAATAAACGGCAGGCTGACAGAGAGATTTTCACAGGCAATCAGGAGGCCAAACTTACGATGAGGGTAGAGTGCGTTACCGGTTATGCAATTTTTATGACAGATCCAAATGGCATTGTGCAAACATGGAATTCGGGTGCGCAGCATATTACCGGGAAAGAAGCGCAGGAAATGATTGGTCAGCACATCTCCATTTTCTATTTACCAGAAGATTTGGAAAAAAATACGGTAATAAAAAACCTTGCGCTCGCCAGAGATAAGGGATCGCATGAAGATGAAGGCTGGAGATTAAATAACGCCGGATTGAAATTTTGGGTGCATGTGCACTACACGGCTATCTATGATAACCAGGAACGCCTGACCGGGTACGCGGTCATAGTACGCGATATGACCGAATTCAAAGCCAAAAGCGATGAGCAGGAACGCCTGATCGATCAGAGAACGGAAGAACTAAAAAATGCTTTTGAACGCATTACGGATGCCGTCATGGCTTTCGATAACCAATGGAACTATACGTATGTAAATCAAAAGGCAGCGGAGATCATGGGCATCCCCAAAGAAGAACTCATTGGTCAAAATCTTTGGAACAGGTTTCCTGGTGAACAAAAACTTATAATACACAAGCTTTTTAAGCAGGCGATGGAGGAACAAAGATCCATTCAGACCGAATGCTTTTACCCTCCGTTAAAAATTTGGATCCATGCCACAATGTATCCGTCCTCGGAGGGACTTTCTGTATATCTGCAGGATATTTCTGCGAGGAAGCAAACCGAACAGGCACTTCTTGAATCGCAGGAAAAATACCGCCAAATCGTGGACACCGCCCAGGAAGGCATCTGGATGATTGACCAGCATAATAAGACTGTTTTTGTAAACCGAAAGATGTGTGAAATGCTGGAATATTCCGAACACGAAATGCAAGGCAGACCCATTGCCTATTTTATGGACGATGCAGAAAGACGGCAATCTTTTGAGTCGCTCGACAGACGTCAAAAAGGTGTAATTGAAGAACTGGAGAAACTTCTTATTACCAAAACTGGTAAGCACATCATTGTTCATATGTCTGCCAACCCCATCTATGAACATGATGGGAAATACGAAGGTGCACTGGCGATGGTTTCTGATATCACAGAAAAAATAAAATTGCAGAGAGAGCTTTCGCAACAACAGGAGAGAAGGCAAAAGGAGCTTAGCAGGGCTGAAATTAACGCGCAGGAGAAGGAGCGAACCAAGATCGGGGAAGAATTACACGACAACATCAATCAATTGCTCGTCACATCCAAGTTGTTTCTGGGTCATGCCTTACAGACCGGTCAATATAAAACGAATACAATCAGGAGTATGGAATGCATCAACCAGGCAGTAGAGGAAATCAGGCAACTATCAAAAGGATTGGTCGGCCCTTCGAGAGCAGCCTCAATTGGTCTTGTGGCAAGTGTGACCGACCTGGTCATTGAACTGTCGGCATTGAAGAATATCCAGATCAATTTTGATCATGACTCTTTTCAGGAAGAGATAACCGATGAAGGACTGAAATTGATTATTTACAGAATAATACAGGAGCAACTGAATAATATTTTCAAGCATGCGGAGTCATCAGAGGTAACCATACAATTGGTACACCGGGATGCCCATTTGGAGCTATGGATTAAAGATAACGGCAAAGGATTTGATACGACGAAAAAACGAAAAGGAATCGGGTTGGCTAATATTGCCGGACGTGTTATTGCATACAACGGGAAGGTCGAGATTTTTTCATCTCCGGGCAATGGTTGCTCTTTGGGTGTGATTTTTAATTTATTCCACTAAATTCAATTCTGCCATGAAAGCCATCAAAGTCATTTTAGCAGATGATCACAGACTGGTAAGGGAGGCACTAAATTTGTTCATAAGCTGCGATCAGCGACTAAAGGTTATTGCAGAGTGTGACAATGGAGAACAGGCGGTCCAACTATGCGGGAAGTTCAGTCCCTCCTTGTTAATTCTTGATATCAATTTGCCGGTATTGAATGGCATTGATGCGGCAGCTCTTATCAGAACGGCATCCCCCAAGACAAAAATCCTTGCAGTTTCCCTGCATACTCAACCGTATTATGTAAATAAAATGTTTCAAATGGGAGCATCGGGCTATGTAAGCAAATCCTCAGCCCGCGAAGAAATCATGGATGCCATAGAAACCATTCTGAAAGGCGGGAAATATATATGCGAAGAGGTTAGAAATATTTTTTGTTGGCCGGAATGTACTATATCAACTATTCCTGCCGGTCTTCATTCACTAACCCAGAGGGAGCTGGAAATTATTACGCTGGTGAGCAAAGGAAATTCTTCGAAGGAGATTTCCAACATATTGAATATAACGCTGAAAACAGTGGAGGTTCACCGCTACAACGTGTTAAAAAAACTAAAATTAAAAAATACTGCAGCGCTTTTGAAAATTCTATACCCCAATGGGTTTTGATAACTACCTGTGGCCCGATTGGTTCACCAACAACAACGAAGTGAAACATAGCATTACACATAATGGCCAGCACAAATCTTGTTCGGCGATTTTGAGGAAGAGTATTGCGGCGTTTATATCAACGCTGATATAGAATCCTGATTTATACAAAAAGGAAAATCCGGTAATTAGTAAACCATAATATGAATATTTATTTCCATGGTGAGATCTTGCTTTATTTAGTTGACAAAATAAAAAACAAGTCTTATGAAGCGGGATGAGAAATTTGAGTTAGATCGCATTCGGACCTTCGACCCGAAGGGGAAAACTCAGCGATGCTAATGAATTGGGGGAAAGTCAATGACAATCCGTTCTGTACAGGCTCCTTATCAGCTGGACAATTTTCTAAAGATGGTATGGTAGTTCATCCAAGGTCCATACATTTTGAAACTAATAAAAAAGGAAGCTGCACCACTCAGGGATACAGCCTCCCACTAAAAAAGCACTACAACGTTACTACCAGTGTTCCGGTATTACCTGGAACATCGGTTGCGATGGCGTTGATTTTACTACCGGCCAGCACGGCATTTGCCTGCGTAGTCGTGTAGGTCCAGTCTATTCCATTGTTCTGTTGTACGGCGTTCCCTTTTTCCAGAAGCGTGCCACTGGCAGCGAAGATTTCTACCAGTACACCGGTTACCCGGAAATCGTCTATCGCACGAATCGTGATCGTACTTCCAGCCACACCATTGTACGCGCTGGTGCCGATGTTTTTTACGACCGGTGGAGACAAGAAATCTGCAACCGCCCTGCTAAACAGGTTTTGCCTGGGGTTCAACCTCGAGGTATATGCATCCCTTATACCCTGATCTGTTCCCTCCATCACCGACGTGCCATATTTTGCAGCCAGTGTGAAGTTTTCCTGTATTTTCAGTTGCGGAGCAGTGGCTAGACCCGTTCTTGCTTTAGGGGCTTTTGCTACTACTGTTTTGCCATCCCACTCGCGAAATACGAGCTCTTTTCCAAGGGTACCTCTTAGTTTTCCAGTTATGACGCTATTATTTGAATTAGCCATAAGGATTTGAATTTAATAATGAAAAAAAATTGTTTACTATGTCGGTCGCTGACAGAGGAGAGGATTCCCGGGTTCACTCCTCCCGGTAGCCCTGAGTGAAAAGCTTCCCTATCAGTGAGACGACAAAACAAAAGTAAATCGCCAAAATGCCTTTTGTTAGAAAATGTGGATGGGGGATTATCAAACTTGTGAAGGGGTAAAACAAAAAGCGGGACGGGGTAAAACAAAACGGGGGACGACATAATGAGTCTGAGGGACAGACTGTAAAGTTTATTTCAGTAAAACATCTCCGGAAAGAATCTGATTAGTTCGGATTGCCTTCGGGATGGGTTCGGGTTGCCTTTCCGAAATCCGGGTAGCCAAAGCAAAGGAACCCGATTGTCATTTCGAAAGATGTCTCCCATCTGATCTCTGATTAAAAATATTTTTTTATATTGGAATTATTTTAACCCTAAAACTTATTTAATATGTTAGAGCCTTTTTTTATCAGGACTGAAGTCAAGAGAGAAAAAGTATTGAAGAAAGTAGATCCCATGCAGGTCGCTCGTTTGTCTACAGTAAAAAATTATACCACGATTTATTTGATCGATGGTACTGCTTACACGGTGCGAACATCCCTGGTCAACGCATTGAATAATTTTCCTCCCGGGATGTTTGTTAAAATAGATCGAGCAGAAGTTGTTTCTGTTTTTTATATTGACAATATTGCCAAAGACCATTTGATTATGAATGGTAAAACAGTTTCCATTGCCCGGTCATATTACAAGTACGTCGCTTCCGGGATCAACATCATTGAGTAGGAACAATGGTTCGTCATAAAATCTGGTATACATGGATGGTCATAATATACCAGGGGATATCATTGAACGAAGGTATTCCCTGAAAAGCTCGTTTTTTTAACTTATTTAATTTGTCCCTGAGATTGGGTGCCATGCCATCACTAATCACCGCAAACCCACTGGAACCGTCTTGGAATACAACTCATAGATGGGTACCTTTTCTATAAGCAACGATTTTATGATTATTTTTGTCTTATTGCAAGGATTATGAAAAGTAAATTATTACTAATAGCGGTTTCCTTTTTGCTTTTTTCTTGCAAAAAAAGTGTACAGGAAGCTAATCCATATCAAAACAATGGAGTAATTACTGGTGTTGATCCAAGACTATGTCCTTGTGCCATATCATGTCCATGTGTATGTGGAACACTAATTTTTCATTTTACCGATACTGTATACACTGCAAATATCCCTCTTGATAATCCCGGAATATTCAATCTATCCTCCAATACACAGTTTCCCGTATACGTAAGAGTAAACTGGCAGAACACTTCCCGTTGTGGAGTGACAGCCATTAAAATAACAAGCTTCCAAATCTATTGAGAACTGGCAGTGAAGCTATTTGTTTCAATTCAGGATATAATGTCTCTAAGAAGTTTGCCTGGATTCAAATTTCTTCCATCGGCTCAATGAAGTTTAGCACTTTGTACAGTTTGTACGGGTGGTTACTAGTGGTAAAAAGTTTAAATTAGTACCGTCTAAAATCGGGAAGGCTTTCAAAGTGATGATTTAAAAAAGTTTTTTTTAAAAGTTGAGTTTATTGACAACAACAATCAGCCATCATGAAAACAATTGTCGCTACTTTTTTGTCAATTATTCTTTTTTATACTCATAATTATGGGCAAAGACATTCTTCCTCATCTTATCCAGAAAGCAAATCGTTTTATGCAAAACAATTGATGGATTCTAATGCAGTATATTTCACACCGGAAAATTTCAGCTTAAAAGTGGATGGTTCAATGGATGTATCTGATGTGTTGCAACAGGCTCTATACGATACAAAAACTACGCACAACTTCGGGATACTTTTTTTGCCTGAAGGGAAATATTTTATCAGCAAAACTATTTACATACCTCAGGGCATTCGCATTATTGGTTATGGAACAAATCGTCCTTTGATTGTATTAAGGAAAAATTCACCCGGCTTTCAACAACCGGATTCTACTGATAAAGGTAAAGCTAAATATATGTTCTGGTTTATTCACAGTGTGCCCAAACCCGGTGAACCGGTTCGCGATGCAGGTGCAGGTACATTTTACAGCGCAATGAGTAATGTTGATTTACAAATTGATGATGGCAATCCTTATGCGGTTGCTTTGCGAACACATTATGCGCAACATAGTTTCATTGCGCATGTTGATATTCATATCAACAATGGGTTGGCTGGTATGTTTGATGTTGGCAATGAAATTGAAGATGTAAAATTCTTTGGTGGCGGGTACGGCATCTATACAACAAAGCCTTCGCCAGGTTGGCAATTCATGATGACCGATACCTATTTTGAAGGTCAGCGAAAAGCGGCCATTAAAACACAGGAAGCAGGTTTAACTATTGTTCGGTTGCAGGCGAAACATCTTCCATCGGTAATTGAAATCAATTCAAATTATATTGAGAAACTATTCATGGAAGATTGCCGTTTTGAAGATGTACAAAAACAAGCTGTTCTTGTTAGTCTTCCCGATAATGCGGGCAATCAAATCAGTTTAATAAATATTGATTGCAGTAATGTACCCGTGCTTATAAATTATCGCGACAGCTCAAATAAAGTAGAAGGGAAAGGAACAACATATAAAGTGAAAGCATTTAAGCAGGGCCTGCAGATGGATAGCCTGCATGCAGACCCGGTTATAAAAACAATTTCCGATATTGAAGCATTAAAAACCTTACCGGCGCCCGTTCAGAAAGATATTCCTGATTTTGCTTCCATTGACACATGGGTTAATTTAAAATCATTGGGCGCACTGGGTGATGGAACAACAGATGATACGAAGGCAATCCAGGATGCGATTGATAAATACGAAACCATATATGTTCCGCAAGGCTGGTATCGCATAAGCGAGACACTCAAACTAAAATCCAATACTGTTTTAATTGGTTTAACACCCATCGGCACACAATTTATGCTGGCTGATAACACGCCCGCATTCAGTGGATTTGGTGCACCTAAGGCCTTACTCGAATCATCAAAGGGCGGCAACAACATTGTAACAGGGATCGGGCTTACAACAGGCTTTGCAAATTATCGTGCAGTTGCGTGTAAATGGATGGCTGGCGAATATTCCTATATGAATGATGTGAAGTTTATTGGCGGACACGGAACGATGCAATGGATATGGAAACATAAAAGTGAAATGAAAAATATTTATGGCGATAATCTGGAAAATGGTTTTGACCCTTTGTGGGCAACGCAATACTGGAGCTTATGGATTACAGATGGCGGCGGCGGAACATTTAAAGATATATGGACAGCAAACACATGGGCAAACAACGGCACGTATATTTCCAACACATCAACATCGGGGCGTATTTATGCAATGAGTGTTGAACATCATGTACGTAATGAAATTCGTTTCAACAATGTTTCCAATTTTAAAGTCTATGCTTTGCAGTTGGAGGAAGAAAGCCGTGAGAGTTCAGGATGTCAGCCTATGGAATTAGTGAATTGTAAGAACATGGTGTTTGCAAACTTGTATATGTTTCGTGTGATAAGAGTGAACGTGCCATATCCTTATTCCATCCGCAATTGGGGTTCTGCAAACATTGAATTTATAAATGTGCATAATTACAGCCAGATAAAATACACAACCAGCAATACATTGTATGAAGTGAACGCAAATACAACAGTCCGCCCGTGGGAGTTTAATAGATTATACATTGACAAAGCAACTTCAGTTGCAGCTATGAATGATGATGCAATTTATCAACTTGCGACAGGATTTGAATTTGCAGAAGGTATTTGCCGCGACAGTAAAAACAATATTTATTTCTGCGATTCAAGAATGAGAAGAATTTATAAATATGATGCAACAGCAAAGCAAACAGCTTTATTCGCGGATTATCCGTGGGAACCCCTTTCACTGGCTTGTGATAAGAATGATAATTTGCTTGTCGTGTTTAAGTATAATCCGCAAAAAGGTTTTATGGTGAATGGAAAGCAGGAAGTATTTGCCAATCCCCCGGATGCATCCGGAACATCATTTAGTGGCTGGGGTAATTCAGGTTTTGCGACATGGGTTTATTCGGTTGATGCATCCAATCCCGATGAAACAATTCATTTGCTTGATACTATAAAAATGGGCAGCATTCAACATGTTTACAAAGCTTTATATCCGGGTCATCGCTGGAGAGATCATCATGACTTTAATTTCATCACTATCGCCAAAGCGGAACAATGTTTTGTTGCACCGGATGGTGTTACCATCATACCGAGGGTATATGACCTCGCACGGGCAACTTGTTTGTCCGAGGCATTTACAAACAAGCCTGCTTACGTTACCGATGAGTATGATAAACGCACTGTAAAATTGAACGTAGATGCAGGAGGTTATGTTAACAACTTAAAATATTTTGTTGATAAGGGTGAGTTTGGGACATCGGAGGACAGCAAAGGAAATGTATACATCGCTGATGGGGAAATTTATGTATATGATGCACAAGGAAAATTTATAAAGGAAATTAAAACACCTGAACGACCGACATCAATTGTTATCAGCGGTGATGATAAGACATTATATATAACAAGTGCCGGTTCGTTGGTTTCTAAAAATCTGCGGTGAGATAAAACGACATGAACATCTTTTAGTAAACACTATAAACATGATTAATCATTAACAATAGTTAAAGATCATGAGAAAATTAATAATGTGGAACCTCATTACACTTGACGGCTATTTTGAAGGCAAGAAAAACTGGGACTTATCCTTTCACGAGTTAGTTTGGGGACCAGAACTTGAAAAAATAAGCATTGAACAGTTAAAAGCGGCGGACTACCTTGTGTTTGGTCGCGTCACCTATGAGGGAATGGCTGCCTATTGGAAAACAGCAAAAGGTGAAATTGCCGAATTCATGAATAAAATTCCAAAACTGGTTTGTTCCCGAACATTGAACTCTGCGGACTGGAATAATTCAACTCTGATAAAAAGAAATACATCCGCAGAAATTTCCAAATTAAAAGCGCAGGGCGGCGGTGATATGTATGTTTTTGGCAGTGCTAACCTTTCCGAGACCTTTATTAACGAAAATCTATTTGACGAATATCGAATTGGAGTTGCTCCTATTATTGCCGGCAGAGGAAAACCATTGTTTCAAAAGGGTACAGCTCCAAGACCATTGACACTTATTTCCTCACAGCAACTTTCAACTGGCGGACTAATTATGACATTCAAAACAAAATAAAATGTTGAATGAACGGTTCGGACAGAGCGAAAAGGTCCGTTTCTTTAACTCAAAGACGGCAGATTATTGAACCAATACGAACAAATTGTTATTGCCAACTACTGAGCTGTTTCGTAATACAGAATAAGGCAATAAGAAATGTCCATGATAGCCCCGTGGTGCCCTGTGAAATCCACTGGTATCCGGGGGGGTTGAACTTTCTGTATTTGGAAGTGACCATTCCGCGACAGACGCGCGCTTCCCACGGTTGACGCACCTCCCCAATGTATTTCTTTGCCCTTATCTGTTTTTCTTCGTTTTTGTGGCCTTATTCGCTCCTAATATCTTACTAAATCAACGATTTAATATATAAACGAGAGTAAAGTACTACTCAAAATAAAAAAAGTCTTACATCATGTCTCTTTTCTGAAATTTATTTGTCATTAAAGAAATAAAAGAAATAACTAATAAAAAACATGATTATGTCTAACACAGGTTCAATTCTTACAAAATTTTATGATGCAGTCATTAAAAGGGATCTGGCTACCGCTCGCACTTTTTTGAGCGATGACCTGGTTTTTGTTGGGCTCTTTGAAACTTATCCGAATGCAGATGCTTATCTGGCTGCCTTGACGGGATTACTAAGTGTGACCTTGCGTCTGGACGTAAAGACGATCATCGCCGAGGGCAACCAGGCGGCCATCTTCTTTGAACTGGAAACCAAGGCCCCGGCCGCAGCCATCACCCTGGTTGCTGAATGGTATCAATTCAATAATGGAAAAATCGTTCGTGTTGAATCGGCCTTCGATGGCCGACCTTTCGCGGCCATGTTCACCGGCAGTTAAACTCAAAAAAAATAATTAATCACTATTAAAAGCTTTGAAAACGAAAGAATTCATGCTACTCATCCGCAACTAAATGGCGTTTACGGTATCTGGTACCTTGATGTTAACCTTCAAAAACAAAATTTGTTTGGTTAATTTACGAGGTTTGTCGTTTCGATTCTTTATAAGATAATAGGCCATTGTGAGCCGTGAATATCCACCACCATTAATATGTTGGGGAACGTATTAACTCTACAAGCTCCAAAATATTAGTCAGTATATGAACATGAAAACTATTGTATTTCTGGCATTGTTGGGTGTACTTGCGGCTAAGGCCGGCAGGTCAGCTTTTGCTAAGAGAAATTATTGAAATAATTGTGTCCTGCGGCTGAAGATTATTTATGGGACTTAGACCTGATTGGATAAAAAGCCATAAACAATCTCGCTATGAAATGGCTTCCAAAAAATTAATTATAAATGACTTGATGGTGCCCCGGTTTCTGCGTCCAGTACTTCAATTGTTTTTTTATAATACGAATAAGCTTCTTCCCGCGATCCACCAATGCAAATAATACCTATTTTGCCGAACTGCGATAGGGCGCCTATCATATGAAACATTACCCCCTTTTGTACTGCGCCATCGAATTGCAATCCATGAAACATAGCAATATCAATGAGATCCTGAGGTGTAAGGCCTTTGTAGCCATCGTTCTGCAGATTATCTGATGCAAAATAATAGCGGTGCTTCCGGTTTTGGGTTTCAAATAAACCAGCTTCTTCATTATAATGTCCGTTGGTTAAAAACTGCAACATTAAATAGGGGTGTGTAGTGCCTCCTTTACGCATGTTAATTTCTATTGCGAAATGTTTCCATTGATCATTTTCTTTTACAGAGATAAAATCAATGCTAAAGCGGCCTAATATTCCCTTTTTCTTTAATTCTTCAGCTATTGTTTTTGCAAATTCCGTTATTTCTGTGTGATAACTATTTTCGCTGGGGAAAAAGGCTCCGATAAATTGTTGCCCGCTCTCACCACCCAATACCTGGTCATGTGTTGAGATGATTTCCACTTCACCCAAAGGAGTTATCCTGCATTGAACGGATGGGGAGGCTTTTGTATCACCTTCTATAAAGGCTTCGACGACACCTCCCATTTCCTGAAATTTCTGCAAGAAAATTTCAATACTCATATCCCTTGCAACCGGAATTATTTTCTCATAAAGATTATCATTAACCCAATCAAATAATTCTTTGCTGGTTAAATGATCAGGATATCTCAACACTGCATTACCGTCACCGGAAAACCCATCATTCATTTTTAAAATAGCTTTCTTTACTTCAGGGTACATAGCCTTTACCGCCGCTATTGCGTGTACAATATCTTCATAGGTTTTCAGGTCTTCAACTCCCGGAGGCATGTCCACACCTGCATTTAAAAATATTTTTCTGCTACCGCTTTTGGAACCCCAATAATTTAAAGAGGGATCACAACCATATACTGGTATGCCCAGCCTTACCGCCAGTGTTCTTTCATGATCTGTGGTATTAAAGCAGGTTATATGTGCCATACTTTCTGGTTGTATCTCTTTTTTAATGCGTTCTATTAAACGGGTCCTTTGTAAGATCTTTTGCGTAAGCGGTATTGATGACATGTCATAACAACTTAGCAAAGTGAGTCTTTCTCTTGCATGATAACCCGTAATACCAGATAACGAATGAAGATAATAATCAATAATAACAGGATCTATTGGCATGCTGCTCACGTAAATGACATGAGTACGTGGCATATGAAGCAACATGAGGAGACACAAAAGCCTTTCTTCATAATGTAATGTGCCAACTAGTTTTGATAGTACCTGCTGGTCAAGTGAAAGACTGGGGATTACAACGATGGTTTTATTAGCAAGGTTATCAGGAAAAAATAATTCAAACTGATCAGAAAATCTACTTTGAATCTTTTTGAATTTGCGCAGTTCCTCAACGGAACCCGGTGCCGGATAATTATTTAAAAAGTAGTCAGTCAGTAATTGTTTTGATTGCCATTCTTGTACATGCATACAAAATGATTGTAACAATGAAAATGCAATATGGTCTATAGAAGGTTAAATAAACCTGAGAATGGTCATGAAAAAAATGACTTTCATCATGTTTTGTCCCGCAGATCTTGCCTGGTAGTAGTTTGCAATCGTAATTTTAATGTGATCGGTAACAAACCTTTTTTGGACTTCTTTTGTGGGTGATCCATTGTACAGGATAAAATCCCGGTTGCAGTGATTGTGATTTATAGTAGGTTTGGTTGTCGATTGTCTTATAATCTGACTAAAATTGATTACCATGCAACCCCTCCATTCAGCCGGGCAGGTAGAAGAAAGCATTCAACGTTCATCTCGCTTCGGTGTATTTAATATTTTCAGGCGGGACTACAAACGCTACGATGGTGTTCCAAGAATAAATATCTACCTTCTCCGAATACTTTTCACTTTGATGTTTCTTTTTGTAAGCTACGATTCCTGGAAACATATTTTTAATCATATCGGCCCCTGGGATAATTTTAATGCCGCGGCCTGGTGTATGTGGGGCTCATACTCCGCGATATCCATTATCGGAATAGTCCGTCCCCTTAAGATGTTGCCTATCGTGTTATTTGAGGTAATATATAAACTGGTCTGGCTTGCCATCGTTGCCTATCCTTTATGGGTGAAAAACGAGTTGATAGGTTCGCCTGCGGAAGGTATGACGCATGTCTTTTTATGGGTTGTGATACCAATCGTTGCTATGCCCTGGAGATATTTTTTCATGACATATATTTTGGGTAGACGGACGGCATAATCAAAGTAATATTCCTGCCGGGTTTAAGTTGCATGCTTTATGAAAAATAAACGAAGAGATTTCCTGAAATATTCCGGACTTGCCGGATTGGGTATGGCCGGGGGCATCATGAAAGGTTTTGCGTCAGACAAGACGGCGGATCATTTACCGGAAACTGCGGGCCACGCAGATTCGGAAGATTTTGCAGATGACCAACTCACGATGATCGGCCTGTACGGTCCCTGGGCAGCTTCGCTGACGGCGAATAAATTGCCATCCCTTTCTTTTAGAAATACGGAATGGACAGATATTGAAACCTGGCGCCCGACGGCAAGGCAACGGGTGATAGACAGAATGGCCATTCCGGATATCGGTGTACTTCCGGAAATACGGGTAATCAGGGAATTTGTATATGACGGTTTGTTGGTTAAGGAATTGGAATGGCAACTTCCTTATGGCCGCCCTACACAAGCAATTCTTCTCAAACCCGTAGATGCAAAAGGGCCACTCCCCGGCATACTTGCTTTTCACGACCATGGAGGAAATAAATATTTTGGAAAAAGAAAGATTACCAGGACAGATAATAATCCACACCCCTTAATCGCTGCCCACCAGAAAGAATATTACTCAGGACTGGCCTGGGCCAATGAATTGGCAAAGAAAGGATATGTTGTCCTGGTCCCTGATGCTTTTTCTTTTGCGAGCCGTCGGGTGATGCTTCAGGACGTTCCCAAATCTTTAAGACAGGGGCTAAGCGACGAAGACCCGGAAAATCCAGCCAACATTGCAGCCTATAATAAATGGGCCGCTGACCACGAACACATTATGGCCAAATCATTGTTTAGTGCAGGCATTACCTGGCCCGGACTTTTTTTTGCGGAGGATCGAAAAGCGCTGGATGTACTCTGTTCCTTGCATGACGTGGATACGAAGCGGGTTGGCTGTGCGGGACTTTCCGGTGGCGGCCTGCGGACGGCCTTCATGGGGGGACTCGATCCCAGGATACAGTGTGCGGTTTGCGTAGGATTTATGACCACATGGAAAGATTTCTTATTGTACAAATCTGTGAATCATACCTGGATGATCTATACTCCGCTGTTGCCTAAAGAACTGGATTTTCCTGAAATACTGGGTATGCGTATACCATTGCCGACCCTTGTATTGAATGATTTGGCTGACGATTTATATACCCTCAACGAAATGAAAGAGGCTGACAGGATCCTGGCTGAACTTTATCATAAAGTCGATGCTGATAACCGTTATAAGTGTTCCTATTATCCGGGCCCACATAAATTCGACGCTGCGATGCAGACGGAGGCTTTTGCATGGTTCGATCGCTGGCTGGCCCTCTCTCCATAACCAATTTAGAATGAATGATTTGTAGAGCGTTTTCTGGCATTATAGTTGTTTTTATATATTGAACTAATAATCCGAATTTATGAAAAAACCATCTTCACTCCATGTTGGAGAAACAATCAGAATCTATTTAATTGCAGCAGCACTTTTGACAGGCGTGATGGTTCTCGCCTTTATTGGTTGGCAGGGACAATAGTCTGCCACAAGACTTGCTCAATTTTAGCTCGCAACTTTTTTTTATCGCGCGGAAATTCTTCCTGCGCCTGAAAAAGAGAGTCGTATTTTATTGTAACCTCACATGCCCGGTATTAACATCGTTTCATGGACCTCGATGGTCGCTCCCGGATGCCATCCGGATATGTGAGGATGACCTGAGAGTAAATCCTCCAATTCTTCCCAATCGTTGGCTTCGAGCAGGGAATAACCCGTGACATCTCTGTTACTCGGTGCTGAAGAACCATTGGAGTGTAAACGCTTTCCGTTTACCAAAGGTGCGCCCAGATCAGTGAGTTTGCTCCCTGCACGTTTTGCCCAGGCCTTCCACATGGCCATTCCCTTTGCCATTTCTTCAGGAGATGCATTTGCCGTTTGTGCCATGGCATCGATGGGCGCATGATAAATAATCAGAAATCTTTTTCCGGATTTCTTTAATGCCTTCCCTGTTTTTTTGGGTGCGGCTTTTTTAGTCACTTTATGGGCGGCCTTGCTGACTGATTTTTTTGCCGGCTTTTTTGCAGTTTTCTTTATTGCTTTTGCCATATTAAAATATTTAAAAGTTCAACAATAAGAAGGGAATTGTCTTACCAAATTTAATTTAGTTTTAATTTCTTCCCAAAATATAAAGAAGGGAATTTCACTCCTGGGAAGACCCACCTTTGTCACCAACAAACCAATGTTCCTTATCTCTAAATAATAAATTAAACGTAGTAAGCGACCCGTAACATCTGGTGATATATTGCTGTAAATTCACCTTTTCTTCGTCACTAAGATTTTTGCTGCTGTTAATGTTTTGTTCCAGGACCCGGAGTCTGTCCCGGAGCATCACGATTTTGTGAAAGAAATCGCTGATTGGAATTTCCTTTGGCTTAAGACTCTTGTCGAAGGGCTGCAGAAGCATGGTTCCCTTGTTCCATTTTTCACCAAGCGGTACGTTCTCCGAGAGGCCGCCCCACAATCGCAGGATTTTCAGAAGTGACTTTTCAATATCCGAATGGGTCTCAATTTCAGCGCTGACATTTTCGGGAAAAATTTCTTCAAGGTGTGAATCCGTTTTATCTATTTCTTTCACTCCAACATTAATAAAGGAGACAATGTACGTAGCGTATTTAACTGCGACAATAACACCGGGGCCGTGCTGCGAATGCTGGAGACGGGTACCGATTCCCAGGAGAAGCTGATCCATACAGAGATTTTGGTTCAAACTTACCCAAATATTTTCTTACGTGCTACAGCTTGAGTATGACGGTTTTCCGGTCGTTTTCGACGGGCCTTTGTGATTCAGCGGATAATTCCTCCATTAACCGGTAATTAATATTTAGATAATTCTTCCGATTTTATGTGGTCGAAGGATAACTGCATCGGGATTAGGGTGCGACCTTTCTGGTTTTTCCTTTGCTATTTGTAATTTCTATTGAAGAAATGGTGCTATCAACCGTGATAAACCTTCCGGATTGAGACAAGAAAGAATTTCCATAACCGGTTTCACGTTTTTGATATCTTCCATCTTTGTAAACAATCATTGCACTGACATCATCCGTACGCAAGGGTAAAAAACTACAATTTTTATTTAATTGAAAAACTTTCAAAGGACCTTTGTTCTGGCTGGCTACGATTAAATATTTTCCTTCACTGCTTCGGACCTTTACCATCGCTTTGCCGTTTTCGGGAATAAAAATCCCGCTTTGTAAAATACTGAGCGGTGTAAATTTTCCTTTACCATCTCCTTTTAGAATTAATCCGTTCAATGCATCATATCGCCCGAACGAAGGCACGGTTCCAAAATCATTGGTGTTCATACAAATATCCAGATTGCCATCACCATCAAAATCGTCGGTTATCATTCCGTTGATTGCGGAATACTGAGCCATATCGGGCAAAGGCTCCATCGTAAAAGTTCCGTTGCCGTTATTTCTTATAAAGGCACTTTTAAAATTATTTGCCGAGTATTTAATAGAATTCTCTAATTCCTGTGTTGTGAATAATTTGTCAAAGGTTGCCTCTCCAAATTTTTTATAAGTTAGAAACCTTTTTTTCAGAAAAGGTAATTGTGAAATGACGTCATCCCGCGCGTCGGTTATAAACTCTTTTTTTTCGCCGCCCTGCCTTTCTTTTATAAACGAAGTGAGCATGCATTGTTCGATTCCCTGGTTATAAAAATCCCTTGCGTAAACAGATACAGGATATTTGTCACTTGCTTTATAGAAAGAATTTTCTCCCAGATTGCTCACTACATAATCCATATCGCCATCATTATCGAAATCGCCGGCGGTGATACTGTTCCACCATCCGATTTGATTACCGATTTGCGATGATGCTGTAATATCCCTGAATTGACCATGGTCGTTTTTCAAAAATTTTACCGGCATCCATTCTCCTGCCAATATCAGGTCCTGCCAGCCATCATTATCAAAATCGGTCCAGATGGCATCACTCACCATTCCAATATTTAACAAGGGCGTCGCCACCCTGGAGGTTACGTCGGTAAATATTATTTTGCCATCTTTAGAGTCATTGCGATAAATGACACAGGAAACCGGTTTGGGATAATTCCACGGATTCACTCGACCGGCGATAAATAAATCCAGGTCACCATCATTGTCATAGTCGATAGCGCGCACGCAGGATTTGCTGATCCGATTCTGCGGAAGTCTTGTCGTATTGAGCGTGAAATTCCCCTTGCCATCATTGATATATAATTTATCATCGTATGCCGGACTATTGGGAGCATTTTCATATCCACCAGTAGCTATATAAAGATCCAGGTCGCCATCGTTATCGGCATCAAACAAAAGGAGACCCATATCATCCCAGTTCTTTTTATCTTGCCCTGGAAGAATATTCTTTTTGATAAATGTTCCATCTTTTTGTTGTAATAATAAAGTAGTCGGATTGGAACCGGATCCCCCAATGAAGATATCATCAAGACCGTCATTATTTACGTCACCCACAGCCATGGCTGGTCCATATTCGGAAAATTTGTGTGGTAATAATTTTTGAATGCTGAAATCTATAAAATCTGTTTTCTTATCCTGATAGTGAATCCGCGCCGAATCTGTGATGGGTTGAAACAATGTGTGGTTGGCCACGGGAGGATTTTTCCAGTTATATGATTTGTTGGCAGTTTTATAAGCGACCGTTATTTTTTGATTGGTTGTAACATTCAGAAGGACTTGTTTTTTTCCATCCGGCCATTTCACGATCACGGAGTCGATCCTGGATGTTTTGCCCAAACCAAAATGCGGATCCATTGGCATCGTGGAAAGGTAACCGCGATAAGGTGTTTGCTCATATACCTGCTGCTTTCCGTCATAATATAATTCGATCCATGTGCCGAGGCCATTCCGGTTCAATGAATCACCTATTAATTGTATTGTGAGATAATTGGAAGTATCCGCGGAATTATTCCTGTAGACAAACGCTTCATCATTGATATTATTTATAACGAGATCCAGCTTACCATCATTGTTCAGGTCCGCATAAGCTGCACCATTGGCGAAGGACGATGTTATCAAGCCCCAATTGTCCGTAACATCGGTAAAGGTTGCATTGCCTTTATTTTGAAAGGCATAGTGTTTCAGTTTGACCTGCGGAATCTTACTCAATACTTCTTTTTTTGTGGTATATCCGAATGATTTTTCGCGGAAAGCAATAAAATCATGATCCGTCAGGTCTTTTGGAAATCCATTGGTAACGATGATATCGCGAAATCCGTCATTATCGAAATCCTGCACGAGTGGAGCCCAGCTCCAATCCGTTGAGGAAATACCGGACCAATAACCGATATCACCAAATACCGGATCGCCGGCAGAGTCATTTTTTTCAATCCGCGGCCCCATATTCAATTGCAGTGTGTTGCGGACATATTGATATTGATAGCCGAAAGAATCGTTATTGCGATAGTTTTGATAATTGTATCCCGACATCAGCAATTTCTTCCTGTAATTATCTTCGGGGTCCATATCCATTTCTACCACATCCGAAAGACCATCGTTATTGATGTCGATGACATCCTGTCCCATACCATTTGCAGAAGTATGTTTGAAATATGTCGCTGCTTTGTCGGTAAAAGTGCCATCGTGGTTGTTGATATACAGGAGATCGTTCGAAAGAAAATCATTGGCTACAAAAATATCTTTCCAGCCATCCTTGTTGAAATCAGCAATAGTTGCGCTATGGCCATATCCTTCAATCGTTACACCTGCTTGTTTCGTAACATTCGTGAACACGGGGTGATGTAATGTTGGGCTCCAGTCATTGCGATATAAACGACCAGTGCTTGGTGCGGAGCCATCTTTTATTTTTGGACGGTAGACGGAAGGGTTTCTGTCCTGGTCCATTTCATTCACGGTGATGTATACATCAAGATCCCCGTCATTGTCATAATCAAAAAAAGATGCCATGGTCGAATATGATTCATCATTCAAACCATATTCTTTTGCCATTTCCTTAAAAACGGGGATGCCCTCTTTATTGACTCCCTGGTTTATATAAAGCAGGTTTTGCCTTTTCTCAGCTTCCGGTAATATAGTAGCACAAACATAGATATCCAGCAAACCATCGTTATTGATATCGACAACTGCAACGCCGCGGCACCACTGGTTGTTGCCATTTACTTTCGCGATTTCTGTTACATCTTCAAATTTAAAATCCCCTTTGTTTAAATAAAGTTTACAGGGAACCTGGTTGCCCGTAAAGTAAATATCGAGCAGGCCGTCGTTATTAAAATCACCGATGCCAACACCTCCGCCATTATACATATTGGGAAGATCGAATGGATTGATGGTATCGTTCTCAACGATATGGTTGTTGAAATGTATATTGGAATGATCAGAAGAAACGAGTTGAAACAGGGGCTTGTTTCTATTGCATGAAATGATCAGAAAACACGAAAAGATAAAAACAAAAGCGAATTGAATTTTCATTTAGAACCTTTACTGGCAATATCATGCATTGACAAATCTACAAAAAAATGGGGTGCGGGCTCAACAGCTATGAATAATTGGCATACTTTTGCGTACTATTAAAACTAAAAAAAACATCATGAAAAAATTATTACTGATAGCGGCAATCGCTGGTTTTACTTGCGCATGTAATGGTGGCTCCAAGTCACCAACGACTGTGACCGATACGGCTGCCGTTGCGCCGGCCGCAACACCTGCTGCAGATTCTTCGACTGCTTCGAGTACCCAGGCATTAAAGGATGGATTGATGACAATGAAAGACGGCAAGATGATGATCGTGAAGGGTGGTGCATGGGTTGCTATGGATGCCCCGGTAACCTGCACCAATGGTCGTAAGGTTAGTGTAAATGGAGAAGTTTCCAAAGGTGACAAGAAAAGAAAATTGGAAGAAGGAATGATGATTGACAATGACGGACAGATAAAAGACAAAGACGGAAAACTGGTGGATACCAGCGGTTGGGATTAATAAAATATCACACAAAAAATAAAAAAGCCATTACGCATAAGGCGCGATGGCTTTTTTTATTTTATCACCGTGTAGTTGCCTACATAGATTTTGGCGTTATTATGAAAGGTCTGCCAGGAATGCCAGAATTCATTGTATGACTGGACCGGCAGGAGCTTTTTGCCCTTTAGTAATCCACCGATGCATACGCCGTCCATATTCCAGGTCGAATTTGTCATTTCATCAACCAGCAAATCGTCGTTACCCGCGATTTGAAAACGGAGCACGGAATCGTTTACCCGGCGATCATATACATGAAAAGATGTTGAGTCATTTTCGATGGTTAAGAGGATTGGTAACCTGTCCACCGAATCCTGGATAATTCTTTTTTGTACCAGTTCATTCCAGTCATATGCCTTTGAAGAAAAATTATTCTTCACACCAACGATCCATGATTTGGGTTCCCATGAAACAATATCCCTTCTCACCAGGTTACTCAGCATCGTTCCCTTGTCATAATCTTCCAGCTTGAAATAATTATCCATAAACATGGTATCCGGTTTCATCACCAGGGATTCCGGATATTCCCTGAGCCACGCATCCCAGGTCAGTTGGGTTGACGGAAATTCTTTTAACTGATATCCTTTTATCGGACCCGCAATGGCCATTCCTGTTGCCTGCTGCCACCAGCTTTTTGTTGTAGCATCTTCAAATACTGCATTGAAATGATCCATACCGACAAGGCGGAAAGATTCGAGTTTCCCATTCACTATCGGACTGTACACACGACCCGACCGGCAAACAGTACAATACGTGATCATCACCGGCGTGTTTCCAATCGTGTCCATCACCTGGTGATGATATCCGATCAATTGTATGGGATAGGCTTTTGCCTGACCGCCGATCACTACCCCAATGATAAGTTTCGATTTTTCCATGGCGCTGTTGGAAGCCACCGTGAAGGATTTATTCACCGGCTGATGAAAAATATTTTCAGCTTGCAACCGGAAATTGAAAAAGAAAAATACGAAGGCATAGGATAACCCGATCAGAGATAATAATACTTTTTCCCAGACTCTGCCATTTTTAAACACACTGATCAGGGAAAAACACAGGAGAAACAATGCGAGGACCCGGATCCAAACAATCGATTGATCCAGCCAGTAGGCAAAAGAAACGGTATTGCTAACCTGGCTGCCCGGAAAGGGCATTACAAAATAAACGCGTAATATTTCGGCAGAGAACAGGAGAAGGATCGCCATAAAAAGAATCAGGCGCTTCATATAATGGGGAATTTTATCGGAAAAATCAAAGCAGGCTTTAGCGTAATGGCAGCAGCAATTCGTTTCACAGTCGTTTGGCTAATGGACAGGTAAGTTAAGACAAAATGGCAAGGAAACCAAAGGGCCAGGCCCGTCGGGTTGCGGTTACCGATGTTTGAGCAGTCGTTCAATGAGATTGGGAAAGAGTAAGCGCGGGCAGAAAGTGATCGGCGGTCAGGCAAAAGCCTATCCCATACAATTGATCGGATATCATCAC
>Ga0206913_1061_pt1 | contig 26530 bp, 24 predicted proteins | sample Alteio_BWOrgHeat_72_FD_152942 | JGI IMG/M metagenome (GOLD analysis project Ga0206913, IMG submission 152942) | Enriched cells from forest soil in Barre Woods Harvard Forest LTER site, Petersham, Massachusetts, United States -... | ecosystem: Environmental > Terrestrial > Soil > Temperate forest >... | reverse complement strand
AGGGAGTGGGCACCGGGCATTTTTTCATCCGGATCTATTAAGGAAGCTAAGATCATTGGCATGTTAGTAACCAAACAAAACATTCAGCTTCAGGTATTTATATCAGGAGAGCTAAAAATATTGGGCGGCAACCTTTAACATAAGATTTACGTCTTTTGACAAAGATGAAGTGGTTGCGCTATTAACTTCACTTTTGCAAAAGGCCTTAAGACTATTGATGAACGGTAACCACCACATTAGCGCATTGATTGCTGGATGCAGGCAAAATGACCGCGCCAGTCAGAAGGAATTATATGAATTCCTGAAGGGTTATGCCATGAAAATTTGTTATCGTTATCAACATAATCAATACCAGGTTGAAGAAATCGTAAATGAAGGCTTTCTGTCTGTAAGAGCGCGGGAAGTGAGACTGGTACAGGAATATGATTCGAAGGATCCGAACTAAGAAGAGGTTTGCAGGATATTCCCAGTGATATTGCAAAACTGTCTTTAATATAATTCAGCTGACCAATGCGGAATGCTGTTGGATTGAGTAAAAAATATCCATATTTACCAATAGCCATTTTCCGGTAACTACTGTCTTTGAGCCGGGTTATGAATTTTGTAAAATTCAATCCGGTGATGGATTGATCCAGGGTGCCTGTAAATGCAACCAGTGATGATCGAATGCTGTCCATGACCAGTTGTGTGATATCACTGGAAAAAATAGAAACAGAACATTTGTCAACGGACTGAATCTGATTGATGGTTGTAGTTGAACGAATAGAGTAATTGGAAAGGAATTGCAGGTTCGTACTGAGGGCCATGTTTACCTTTCGAAGAGGTTGCGGTGGAAATCCGCAGTTGCCCGAAATCCAGGGCGTTACCGGTATACCCGCCGTGCATAAGCATTTACTTCCACTCACCTGATAATTTCCGCCAAAACGGATACTGAAAAGATTATTATTGCATGATATCTGAAGTGCGGTTCTTACAAATCGATACTTATAACGGAAGTCACAGGAAGGCTGCATGAATTGTGGCCAGGCTTCAGAAGTAAATTCTGCAGGAATGAGATGTTCGGCTTTTGCCATGATCGGGGCGGCAGCCAGTCTGATAGGTATATCCAATTCAGAAAGAGGCAGTTCCGGGAGTGTCTGTTGTTCCTCTTTTCCAGCGCCTGTTTTCTTTGTGCTTGTACAGGCAAGAAACACAGTTATCACAAGTAAGCAGGGCAGGTATTTCAATGGATATTTCATCATTAACATAACGAACGAATATAATATTCCGCATGATAAGGTGGAAGTTTCTCATACTTTATTTTATTCCATGAAGATTGGCGATTGACAGTAACTATTATTCATTCATGGTTAAGACACCCAAAGCGTAGTTTCAGACTCTGGGCTTAAAATGGTAATTTTTACAGAGAAACAAAGAGAATTTTCTCTCAACCTGCCCATTTTTTTCAATTAAGATCGGTTTCAAAGGAATCACCTGATCGAAATAGATATTATAAAATGGAGGAATATGTTTATTCTCATTTTCAAGATCGCTGAACCGGGGATTGGAATCAATAAAAATAGCGTCCTTCCCATTCAATAATTTCAAATCAGTTCCAACAAAATCAAATTGAAGCGCCTTTTCTCCTACTACATTTTTGGAATAGACCATTTCATTCAAATAAAAGTTTAGTATGGCGGAGGTTTTATAGTCGTCGGATGAAAATATAAATGCATCAGGATATTCTTTGCGAACAGTTTCTACTTTACCCGAAAATTCCTTCCATCCGAACCATGTATCATCGGAACGGATGGGGACTATATAAAATATGATTTCAACTGCCATCGCCAGATGAACAATGACTGAAAAAATCAATTGAAAACGCAACCATTTTTTATTCCAGTATCTGCATACCCAAATAATACCGCTGATATAAGCCGGAATCATCCAATTTATTTTCACCCAGTAAAAAAATGAAAGCGCGAAAAATCCCAGAAACAGTGGGATAAAAAAACATAGAAGGAATAATTGATCGGTACGTATCCGGCCAAAGTGAAAACCGTATTTTTTGCAGAAGCGGTAGATAAAATATGCCAGTGAAAAAAAAAGCAGCGGGAGCAAAATAGCGGATTGATGTCCCAATACACCTGCAAATCCGCTGGGATCGAAGGCAATCCCTTCTTTTATACGACCCTCGGATTGAAATTTAAAAGAGGCAAAATGATTTCTCATATTCCAGATCACAACCGGGAGGATAGTGATCGCAAAACAAAGAAGGTAAAGAAAAAACCAAACAGACAGAATGAGCTTTCGGTGTGGTTTGGCGATTAATAAATAACCAATGATTCCGATGATTATAAAAACGCCCGTGTATTTCGAATCAAATGAGAGTCCGGTCATAAAACCCGCCCAGATCCAGTAAATATTTTTTTTTGCCCAAATAGCTTCGTAAAGAAAATTCAAACTGAGTATCCAGCATAATATCAAAGGGACATCGGGTGTAGATACCAGTGACAGAATACTAATCATGAGTGTTGACAGGAGAAGGGCAGTAGCGATCAGCGCTTTTCTTTCGCTGACAAATTTTTTTGCCAGCAGGTAAAAGGCGAATACAGTGAGACCTGTCGTTATGGTGTCAGCCAGTTTGATCGCCCATACATTCCTTCCAAAAATGCCTGTGAAAAATCGCAACAGGTAAGCGATCATCGGGGGATGGTCGTAATAAGAAAGATCCAGATGACGGGCGTAAAAATAATAATACGCATCCTGCGGCATGATGCCCATGATACCTGTAAATATCAAACGTATGCCGATGATCATGGAACATAACACCACCAGTGATTTCCAACCGGGTTCCGGCAAGAAACTGCTGCTGTGTACACGGTTGTTATCCATGTCTATCTGGCAAATTCTGCGCGTATAACATTCAACGCACCGCCGGCTTTAAACCACTCAATTTGAGATTCATTATATGTATGGTTGGCCAGAATTTCTTCAGGCTCGCCCTGCAGGTGATTTAACACGAGGGTTAGCGGCTGACCGGGTGTAAAATGTGTCAGACCCACGATGTCAATAACATCATCTTCCAGGATCCTGTCGTAATCTGCCTTATTCGCAAATGTGAGGGCCAGCATACCCTGCTTCTTCAGGTTGGTTTCATGAATTCGTGCAAAGGAGCGCACCAGAATGGCGCGAACACCCAGATGCCGGGGTTCCATAGCCGCGTGTTCGCGGGATGAGCCCTCACCATAATTTTCGTCGCCTACTACGATACTGCCTATATCAACCGCTTTGTAAGAACGGGCCGTGGCCGGAACCGGTCCATATTCTCCTGTCAGTTGATTTTTAACTGAATCTGTTTTTTCGTTAAAATAATTGACCGCCCCGATCAGCATATTATTCGAAATATTGTCCAGATGTCCCCGGAATTTTAACCAGGGTCCTGCCATGGAAATATGGTCGGTTGTGCATTTACCTTTTGCCTTGATAAGGAGACGCAATCCTTTCAAATCCACTCCTTCCCATGGTTTGAAGGGCTCCAGGAGCTGAAGCCTCTGGGAATCCGGTTTTACAATCACTTTCAGTTTGCTGCCATCTTCTGCAGGTGGCATGTAACCCGGATCATCAACTGAAAATCCTTTGGGAGGCAGTTCAAATCCGGAGGGTTCATCGAGCCTGACATATTCGCCATTCTTATTTTTAATTTTATCCTTCAGCGGATTGAAAGTAAGATCGCCAGCTATCGCGAATGCCGTCACAATTTCAGGTGAAGCAACGAAAGCATGAGTAGAAGCAAGTCCGTCATTACGCCTTGCGAAATTCCTGTTAAACGAAGTAATGATAGAGTTTTTTCGGTTGGGATCGTCAATATGACGTGCCCACTGGCCGATACAGGGGCCACAGGCATTGGCCAGCAATACACCGCCGATCTTTTCAAATGTATTCAGGAAGCCGTCTTTCTCAATGGTAAAACGAACGAGCTCACTGCCTGGTGTAATTGTAAATTCTGCAAGGGTTTCCAGGTTCTTGTCAATAGCTTGTTTAGCCACCGATGCCGAGCGGCTGATATCTTCATAAGAAGAGTTGGTACAGGATCCGATCAATGCCACTTCGAGTTTTTCGGGCCATTTATTGTTTTTAACAGCTTCTGCAAATTTGGAAATAGGCCATGCAAGATCAGGCGTGAATGGTCCATTTACATGCGGTTCGAGATCATTCAGGTTTATTTCAATCAACTGGTCATAAAAGCTGGCCGGATCTGCATATACTTCAGGGTCCGGGCGAAGGCAATCCCTGATATTGTCAGCCAGTCTCGCCACTTCCTCACGTTCTGTCGCCTTCAAATAGGCCGACATTTTCTCATCGTATGTAAAAAGGGAACAGGTGGCACCGATTTCAGCGCCCATATTACAAATAGTTGCTTTACCCGTAGCACTCAGGCTATCTGCACCATCGCCGAAATATTCAACAATGGCTCCGGTACCTCCTTTAACTGTGAGTATGCCGGCTACCTTTAAAATAACATCTTTGGGTGAAGTCCAGCCGTTCAGGCGCCCTGTAAGTTTGATACCAATTAGTTTGGGCATTTTTAATTCCCATGCCAATCCGGCCATAACATCCACTGCATCAGCTCCGCCAACGCCAATGGCAATCATGCCGAGACCGCCGGCATTGGGCGTGTGGGAATCCGTTCCGATCATCATTCCGCCCGGAAAAGCATAATTTTCGAGAACAACCTGGTGGATAATACCCGCTCCCGGTTTCCAGAATCCGATACCATATTTATTTGATATGGAGGATAGAAAATCATACACTTCTTTATTCACATCCAAAGCGGTCGTCAGATCAGATTTGGCTCCCGTCTTGGCTTGTATCAGGTGATCACAATGAACAGTGGATGGAACTGCCACCCGTTCCCTGCCGCAGGTGCTGAATTGCAGGAGAGCCATTTGTGCTGTTGCATCCTGCATGGCTACGCGGTCCGGCGCGAAATCAACATAATCTTTCCCACGCGTATAATCCCTGATGGTTTTCGAATAAAGATGTGAGTAAAGGATTTTTTCAGATAGCGTTAGGGCTCTTCCTGTTAATTTTTTTGCGGCTGCAATTTTGGAAGGCATTTCCTGATAAACTTTCTTGATTAAATCCAGGTCGAAAACCATGATCGAAGAATTTTAGTTATTGGGTGTGGAGTAGAAGATTTTCAGAATGCAAATTTATCAAATAATTGCCTTATTGCCTAGGCGTCACTTGCTGTTTTAGTCTATTTTTTTTAAATTTGCATATGAACAGGATGAAGGAATTCATTGAATGGCAGGTCTTCGGTGTTTGTACTGCTATCGGAGAACGTTTAGGAATCGCTACTTCGCGCATACGAACCTGGTTTATTTATATTTCTTTTCTTACCATGGGATCTCCGTTGATCGTCTATTTCATTTTGGCATTCTGGATGAATATCAAACGTTATATCACGGCTGCCAAGAGAAATCCTTTGAACGCTTAAAGCTTAAAGCAATTTCAAATTGTATTATTTATTAATAACTGTCGACCGTTAACTGCCAACTCCCTACTAAACAACCGCTTTTCTCAATTTTACAAGCTTCACCAAAAGTTCTTCCAGAAGATCCAGCCGCAACATCGTAGCTCCGTCACTCAATGCATGAGCCGGATCCGGATGGGTTTCAATAAATAATCCATCAGCGCCTGCGGCAATAGCTGCCATCGCAATGGTGCTGATCAATTTTGGGTTTCCGCCCGTTATTCCTGTTGTCTGATTAGGTTGTTGGAGTGAGTGTGTACAATCCATTACAACGGGAACGCCCTGTTCCTGCATCCAGGGTATATTACGGTAATCCACTACCAGATCCTGATAACCAAATGTGGTACCTCTTTCAGTAAAGATTATTTTATTGTTACCGGCATTTCTTATTTTTTCTGCAGCAAATTTCATGGCTGGTCCGCTGAGAAACTGGCCTTTCTTAACGTTGATTACTTTCCCCGTTTCTGCCGCCGCGATCAGTAAGTCCGTTTGCCTGCAGAGAAAAGCGGGAATTTGCAGTATATCCACAAAAGCTGCTGCAGTAGCGGCTTCGTCGTGGGCATGTATATCCGATGTCGTAGGAAGTTTAAATTTCTGGCCGGTTTTTTGAACAAATGCAAGTGCATGTTCATCACCAATTCCGGTAAATGAACCACCACTGGTACGATTGGCTTTTCGATAAGATGCTTTGAATATATAGGGAATTCCCATTTTTGAACAAAGTGAAGAAACTTTGGAAGCAACCGTGTTCAATAGTTCTTCGGATTCTACGACACAGGGTCCTGCAATGAGAAAGAAATTATTTTCGTCATAACGCTGTTCAGAAAAGAGATCTTTTAGAAAAGATTGCATATGTTAAAGAAATGATTATATGAAAATAGGTTGTATTTCTTTTTTCTGATTAAACTATTTTTGCTCGTCGAAGTCTATCATCTGAATTGTTAAAAAACCAACTATATGAAAATCGCCTTATTCTCTGCATTTGTCATTTTAACATTCTCCGGTTGTACTAAAACGTACAATAGCCCTACAGTCAACCAGGTTTTTTCTGCGGTTTATACCGTGCAGGCCAATCAGTGGGCAAGGGGTGTTGATCCCGATAGTACTGTTTTTTTCTTTACCACTCTGTCTGTTCCGGAGCTGACCCAGAAAATTGATTTAAATGGTGGTGTGATCACATACCTTTCGTTTGACGTCCCGACAGCGACAGATCCTACATACGAAGCCATGCCAGAAGTGTTCAACGGCGTTGCATACGGATCGATACACACCACCGGTTCTGTTACGATTGATTTAAGGGGTGCAGATGGTTCCAGTCTTACAAGCGCTATCTCCGCACCGACATTGATAAAGGTGGTGTTGATGGATGCTTCACCTTTGGGAAACTGATTAATTGTCAATTGTCAATTTTGAAATCTCAGGTTAACAATTAACAATTAACAATTAACAATTGACAATTATCCTTTGTATTCCCCAAATACTTCTCTAAGCGTATCGGCTATTTCGCCCAGCGTACATTTTGCTTCAACAGCCTCGATAACAGTTGGCATCAGATTTTCTCCTGAAGCGGCCTGATCATTTAAAAGCTGAAGAATATGGTCGCATCGCGCCGGGTCTCTTTCTCTTCTTAAAGCCGATAGCTTATCAGTTTGAATTTTACGGATGGAATCGTCAATACGGAAAATCTTTGTATAATCTTTTTCGTCAGATTCAAATGCGTTTACACTCACTATAATTTTTTCCCCGGTTTCCACTTTTCGTTGGTGGTCATATGCACTTTTGGCAATTTCATTTTGAATAAATCCCTGTTCGATGGCGTCAACACTTCCACCCATTTCATCTATCCTTCGTATCAACTCCCAGGCTGAAGCTTCTACAGAGTTTGTGAGCGATTCTATAAAATAACTTCCACCTAAGGGATCAACGGTTTGTGTAACCCCGCTCTCAAATCCAATGATTTGTTGGGTGCGAAGGGCAATGGCTGCTGCTTCCTCTGTAGGCAGGCCGAGCGCCTCATCATAACCATTCGTATGTAATGACTGAGTTCCGCCTAGCACGGCTGACAATGCCTGGATCGTGACCCGGGCAATATTGTTAACTGGCTGTTGGGCGGTCAAAGTGCTTCCGCCGGTTTGTGCATGAAACCGGAGCATCATGGCTTGTGGATCATCAGCGCCTAACTCTTTCATAATATGCGCCCACATACGACGGGCTGCCCGGAATTTGGCAACTTCTTCAAATAAATCATTATGTGCATTGAAGAAAAAAGAAAGCCTTTTCCCAAACTTATTAATGTCAAGTCCTTTATCTATAGCCGATTTAACATAAGCTTTCCCGTTAGCCAGAGTAAATGCCAATTCCTGAACTGCGGTGCTGCCGGCTTCACGAATATGATATCCTGAAATCGAAATGGTGTTCCATTTAGGCATTTCCTTACCACACCATTCGAATATGTCCGTAATGATACGCATGGATGGTTTAGGCGGGTAAATATATGTGCCCCGGGCCGCATATTCTTTCAGAATATCGTTTTGAACAGTACCAGAGATTTTTTTCAGATCAGCCCCCTGTTGTTTTGCCAGTGCCACATAAAAAGCCAGCAGTATAAAACCTGTGGCATTGATAGTCATCGAAGTAGTAATTTTTTCCAGGGAAATGCCGGCAAATAATTCTTCCATATCACGTATGGAATCAATCGCTACACCCACTTTGCCCACTTCACCTTCAGCAAGATCATGATCACTGTCATATCCAATTTGTGTGGGAAGGTCAAAAGCCACACTCAGCCCGGAAACACCCTGCCCGAGCAGATATTGGTATCTTTTGTTGCTTTCGGCTGCTGTGCTGAAACCGGCATATTGCCGCATCGTCCAGAGTTTTGACCGGTACATATCGGGCCGGATGCCCCTTGTGAACGGAAATTCTCCTGGATTTTCCCTGAGAGGGTCCGTATCTCCCTGTTGGTACAATTGTTCAATTTCAATTCCAGAATCATTGTATATTTTCTTCTCCATGGATCTTTTTCAAGCTTTAGCAAAGTACCCGAATTTTTGATTCCGTGAAATACAATTATTTCAGGATATGGATATATTGCTTTACGTATTTTCGTTTACCAATAAATTCGAGCAGATGACAGATAATGAAATGTATATTTCCATTGCTATAGCGGTTATTCTTGCAGGCGCCCTTGCCTATGTTTTCTGGATTCAAAGGAAACAGGCCAAACAGGGGATGCTGAATGTAAAAACTGAAGGGGCAATAGCAACCACACCGCTGAAGTTACAGGCCTATGAAAGACTTATTTTGCTTGCTGACCGGATCGCCCTGCCTAATCTGATCAGTCGAAGCAACCAGCCCGGACTCAATGTGCATGAAATGCAGCATATCCTTTTGCAGACCGTTCGTCAGGAATTCGATCATAATATTACGCAGCAGATTTATGTCAGTCCGGAAGCCTGGGATGCCATCCGGAATCTTAAGGAACAAAACATGCTGATCATTAACCAGGTCGCTTCATTTTTACCGGCAACAGCCAGTGGACAGGATCTCAATAAAGCCCTACTGGAAATGGTGATGCAGAATCCAAAAGCTTCCCTGCACCATATTGTATCAGATGCACTCAGCTATGAGGCTAAGAAAATTCTTTCTTAAATGCCTTTAAAACTTAAATTTGCAGTATGGAAACAATTGTGGAATCGCCTCTTCAATTCAGCAGACAGGCTGTAAAAGAAATCCGGCGGCTAATGGAGGAACCGGGTTTTGATAACACCAATCTGCTCCGGATTGGCGTAAAAGGAGGAGGCTGTTCCGGCTTGTCCTATATCCTTGGATTTGACAAAAAGCAGGAACAGGATCAGGTGTTCGAATCCAATGACCTGACGTTTATTATGAATCCCGCCCACAGCATTTACCTTACCGGAATGCAAATTCACTGGGAAGACGGATTAAATGCACGTGGATTCAGTTTTAATAATCCCAACGCTTCCAAGACCTGTGGCTGCGGCACATCTTTCGCTGTTTGAGCAAATTCTAAATTAACATTAACTGGTTCATTCCCACAATTCCAAATTGTTGGTTCCCGCAGTGAATATTAAGCTTGCGCTTTAACACCTTCATCAGTCTCTCCCTGGTGTCTTGTATCCACATTTCTGTAGGAAAGGAAGAAGACAACCGGGAATATCAGTAAGGAGAAAATGGTTGCACAAATCAAACCTCCGATCACTACGCGGGCCAGCGGCCTTGAACTTTCAGATCCGATCCCGGTAGACAATGCTGCGGGTAACAAACCAATAGTCGCCATAAAAGCTGTCATCAATACGGGACGGATCAGTGAATTCACACCGCGTTTCACTGCCGTAAATAATGGATTTTCTCCACGGAGTCTTTCGAGGTTTTGTTTAAAAGCGGTGGTTAGCAGCACTCCTTCCAGAATACAGATACCAAATAAAGCGATGAAACCGATACCTGCGGAAATACTGAAATTGGTTCCCGTTATTAATAGGGCCATAATACCTCCCACCACGGCGAATGGTACATTAAGGAACACCAAACCCGCGTCCTTTAAATTCCCGAACATAATGAATAATAAAAGAAAAATTAGCAGGAGGCTGAGCGGCACAACTTCGGCCAGCCTTTTGGATGCCCTTTGCTGATTCTCAAAATCTCCCTGCCAGACCAGGTTATAACCTTTTTTCAGTTTTACCTGCCTTTCCACTTTATCCTGCGCTTCGGCGATGGCAGATCCCATATCTCTGCCTTCTATGGAAAATTTAACGGCAGAATATCTTTCGTTATCATCCCGGAATATCAAACAGGGCCCTGTCTTCTGGGTGATGTTAGCAATTTCTTTTACAGGAACTTTTGATCCGGATGAAGTCGGAACAAGTAAATTACCAATGTCGTCATCTGTTGTCCTGAACGCTTCCGGAAATCGGATGCGGACATCAAAATGACGTACTCCTTCGTACAATTCAGTGGCAGCCTTTCCCCCGATAGCCATTTCAATCACCGCATTGGCATCCGCCGTACTAACGCCGTACAGAGCCATGCGGCTCTGGTCCAGGTCAATGTCTAATTCGGGCTGACCGATATTACGAATTACCCCCAGATCGGTAATCCCTTTTACAGTTTTCAGAATATTATTGACTTCATCTGATTTAGATTCCATATAATTTAAGGAGTCACCAAATATCTTTACACAGATGGATCCTTTAACACCCGATACCGCTTCCTCCACATTATCCATAATGGGTTGTGAAAAATTCAATTCTGCCCCGGGCACAACCGATAGTTCTTTCCGCATCTGTTCAATCAATTCATCCTTGGAAATTTTTGGATTCCAATCGTCCTGCGGATATAATGCAACATCAAATTCGTTATTGTAAAAACCTGCTACATCGGTTCCGTCATCCGGTCTTCCGGTTTGTGAAACAACTTTTTTCACCTGCGGGAATCGCATCATGATACTACGCATTTGATCTGCTACCTGAACGGATCTGTCCAGCGCAATGCTGTATGGCATAGTTGCACGCACCCACAGCGAACCTTCATTTAGTTCAGGCAGAAATTCAGAACCTAAAAATTTAAATGCGTAAAAACCTATGACAACAAAGACAATGGATCCGCCCAATGCCAGTTTTTTGTTTTTGAATACAAACCTGAATCCTATAAGTACCCAGCCTGTCAGAAGATGCGTAAAGGGATTGTGTTTTTCTTTTACATTTTTATTCAGCAGCGCATTTACCAGTACGGGTACAAGTGTAAGTGTAAAAATCAATGCCCCGAGTAATGCGAAACCCAATGTATAAGCAAGAGGAGAAAAAAGCTTTCCTTCCACTTTCTGAAAAGAAAAAATAGGAAGTAAGGCAGTAATGATAATTATTTTTGAAAAGAAAATCGCTTTCGCCAGTTCTGCACCTTTTTTCTTGATCATGCCCATCTTGGCCAGTTTATTAAACCGCTCCATGCCGATGGCTTTGGCTTGCTGATCCAGCATCACGAATAACCCTTCTACCATTACGACGGCCCCGTCTATAATGATACCAAAATCTATCGCACCCAGTGAAAGAAGGTTTGCGGACATCCCCATAAAATGCAGACAGATGAATGCAAATAATAAAGAAAGCGGTATGATGATGGAAACGATCAGCGTAGTTCGCCAGTTGAACATAAAAAGTGAAACGACCAGCGTAACAAACAGGATACCTTCGATCAGATTATGCATCACCGTATGAGATGCAAAGTGAATCAGTTCTTCCCGGTTATAAAAAGGAACAATTTTAACGTCCGGTGGAAGCACACGGTCGTTCAGCTTCAATATTTTTAATTTCAGCGCCTTGATCACTTTGTCGGGGTTTTCGCCCTTGCGCATCAGTACGATGGCCTCTACCGCATCACGGACATCCGTAGTCCGGCGCGTTTTGTTGCTGTCAATCGCATCGGCCCTGCCAACTTCCCCAAGCCTTGGCAATCCGGAAACCTGCACATCCGCTACATCTTTTACCAGTACCGGTAAGCCGTTTACATTTGTGATGAAAATATTTTTAATTTCATTGATGTCATTTAACAGCCCGATGCCCCGAACGATATATGCCTGATTATTTTTCTTGATTACGTCACCGCCAATATTGATATTGCTTTTATTTACCGCAGTATATACATCGAGTGGCGTAATACCCAGGCCCGTTATCTTCTGGGGATTCAACTGGATTTCGTAAGATTTTACCGTGCCGCCGAAACTTACAATATCTGCAATGCCCGGCACGGAGCGTAATTCTCTGTCTACTGTCCAGTCCTGAAGGGTTTTCAATTCCCTCGGATCCCGAAACGAACTCACCAGAGTATATCGGAAAATTTCACCGGTTGGTCCGGTCGGCGGCTGTACCTGTGGTTGAATATTATCAGGCAGATCCACGTTCTGAATCATGGTATTTACCTGTGTACGGGCATAAGTATCCTGCACATCATCCTCAAAAATCAGTTTCACTACAGAGAGGCCGAAGATACTCGTGGAGCGAAGGCTGGTTTTACGATTTACAGGATTCAGAGCGATTTCAAGCGGAATGGTTACAAATTTTTCAACTTCTTCCGCACTTCTGCCGGGCCATTGCGTAATGACGGTGATTTCCGTATTGGTGACATCGGGAAATGCCTCGATCGGCATGCTTACAAAAGTAATTAACCCGTAAACTACCAGAATGATAGTTGCAAAATAAATGAAGTATTTATTTTTAAGCGAAAAGGCCAGGACGGATCTAAGAGTCTTGTTCATCAGATGCGATTTAGTCTAGCTGTTCAATTCCTGGTAAATTAAAAGTGCTTCTGTTCCAATCAAACGTTCGCCTTCGACGAGACCCTCGGAAATATAAGTGCGGTCTCCAACTGTGTTTTGTACCTGGACAGGGCGGATGGTAATATCAGACGGGGACTTGTAAACCAATACATAGTATTGACTGTGATCGAAGATCAAGGCACGGGAGCGTATACTTACCATGTTTTTATTCTCGGTTGTATTCACGACCACACTGGCGAACATTTCAGGTTTTAATAAATATCCGGGATTTGCCAGTACGATTCTCAACTTCATCACTTTGTTTGATGGATCCAGCACATTCATGACTTTATCGATCTTGCCTCTGAATATTTTTCCAGGGTAGGACAGGGTAGTGATATTTACACTGTCGCCCATTTTGACATTCGTTATATTGGATTCATACACATTTGCCATTACCCAAACATTCTTCAGATCTGAGATTGTAAATAAGGCGGTTGAATTATCGGAACGAATCAGCATATTATTATTGACCTGCCTGTCCACCACAAATCCGTTTATCGGAGATTTTAAGGTATATTCTCCGGTCAAACTTCCGCCGTTCAGGTTCAGTACTCTTTGTGATTTTTCATAAGTTGACTGGGCTTGGTTATAACCTTGCTGCGCAGTAATCAGATCTTTTTGAGAAGCCAGGCCGCTTTTATACATATCGTTTGTGGCGTCCATATTTTTCCTGGCAATTTCCAAATTGGATTTAGCCATGGTAAAATCGTTGCTGTATCCTGCCATATCCGGGCTTTTGATCACCGCCAGCACCTGTCCTTGCTTTACATAGTCACCTAGCATGACTTTAATATCCGATACCTGTCCGCTGATAATCGGAAACAACTTGATCACATTATCTTCATTAAAATCAACTTTCCCTGTAAGAGTCAGTGTATTCATAACCCTGGAATTGACCACCGAGTCTATTTCAATTGTTTTTAAAAGCGAATCAGGAAGTACATAGCCTTTTTTACTTTCCTCGACGGGAGATTTGTCATTGCATGCGGAAAAAATGGTAGCCAAAAAAAATAAAATGAAATAAAATCGATATGGAAGTTGCATAAGTTAAGGTTGAAAGAATTCAGTGCCGGTATAGAAGTTCAAATCTTCAAATGCCTGAATTCTGTTGTATTTTATTGAATTAAACTGTAAAACATTTTGTTTATAAGAATCATAGAAGTCAAGAAAATCTAAAAGGCTGATATTCCTTTTTTCATAATTGCTCAGCACTTCATACATCAGATGCTCAAAATCATTGGAAAAATCAGGATCAATACCCTGGAATAATTTATTTTCAGCCAGGGCTTTCTGTAGTGCGTGGCTGACGTTCTCCTTTACTGTAGCTTCTGTACTTTTTTCCAACGCATCCGTATTTGCAATCTGGGCTTTTGCGGATTTTATATTTCCCTGGTTCCGGTTAAAAAAGGGCAGATCCATGGAAACACCTATGGAATTATAATACAATGCATAGCTTCCCTGCTTATCATAACTCGCGGAAGCAGTCAAATCAGGAACGGCCAATGCCTTCTGATAGCTGTAGTTTAATTTATTGAAGGTATTGTTCATCCGGGCGATTTGAAGATCAGTCCGGTTTTTATATGCTGAATCCATCAGAACAGTAAGTGAATATTTTAGTGGATCAAGGCCATTAATTGTATTTGAATCTAAAATGGGAGTCACATAGATGGTTGGCTTTAATTGTAAAACAAGTCTCAATTCACTTTCAGCGTCGTTGATTTGCAGAATTAAGTCATTATATTCACTTTGGAAGCTATATAACTGCGCTTTGATCCTGACAACTTCTTTTTTGGAGATATAACCCTTGCCTTCCTGTTGCGCAAACGCTGAGACAATTTCCTGTAATGCACGGATTTCTGTGTCATATACTTTTGCAGATTCCATTAAGTAATAGATATTAAAGAAATCCGTTCGCAGCGTATATTTTAGGGTCCTGAGGAGGTCAAAAAACTGATATTCGGCAATCGTTGCATTTGCCTCTGCCATTCGAATTTGTTTGTTCCGTTTTCCGGCCAATAAAATTAACTGAGATAACGAAGCGGCATTTTCACTATTTAGAAAAAAATTTGAATGAGGAAAATTTGACTGGGGGTCATAAAGAGGAATTACAGGACCTCTTTCAATAGATAAATTGGGATTTGGCCAAAGTCTTGCCTGAATAATCAAAGCTTTTTGGGCATCAACATTATATTTCTGAGCCAGAAGGGAATAATTATTCCTGAGGAATACTCGTTCAGCGCTATCCAGGTTAATTCTCAGAGTATCCGAATAAATTTGTCCGGAAGCCAGATTCACGCAAAGAGTTGCGATAACAAGTACGAAAGGTTTGAGTGACATATTGAAATATATGAATAAATCATTGAAAATAAGATCAATGAACGGATGCATTTAAACGGAATCCCATACCATGGATGGTTTCAATATGCACGGAGGTATCGCTCCTGAAATATTTTCTGAGTTTGGTAATAAAAACATCCATGCTTCTTCCGAGGAAATAATCATCCTTACCCCACACATTCAGTAGTACTTCTTCTCTCTTCAATATTCGATTCGGGTGTTCACATAAGAATAAAAGCAGTTCCGCTTCTTTCTGCGTCATATTGTAAGCAGTTCCTCCAATGGATAATTTCAGGTCATTGAAAGAGAAATTCATTTTGCCAATCTGGAAGCTTACCGCTTTTTCAGAATACATTTTTTTCGTTCTGCGCAGAAAAACGTCTATGCGCAATAGTAGTTCCTGCATACTGAAAGGCTTGGTGATATAATCATCCGCGCCTACTTCAAACCCGTGTATACGGTCCTCTTCCAACGATTTCGCAGTAATAAACAGGATAGGAACCTGATCCGTTTGCTGGCGGATTTTTTTTGCAACAGCGAATCCGTCTTTATTGGGCATCATCACATCCAGCAGACAGATATCAAAATTTTCTTTGGCGAATTTATCAATAGCGGACTGTCCGTCGGCGCATAGTACTACTTCGTATCCGGCATCCACCAGATTGTCCTTAATGACATAACCCAGGGACAGGTCGTCTTCTGCTAATAAGACTTTAGATTTTGTATTCATTGGAGTATTACCAGGTTTAATAAATCATTAAAAAGGGAGGAGCAAACGGAATTCAGTTCCAATACCTGGTAAACTTTTTACCCTGATTCTGCCGTCATGCCCGTCAACAATTCGTTTTACAAAATTTAATCCGAGACCGAAACCCTTTACATCATGCACATTGCCAGTCGGAACCCGGTAGAACTTTTTGAATATATCTTTGATATATTTTTTTTCAATGCCAATTCCATTGTCTTTCACCGAGATAAAATAATCGGACTCTTCTTTTCCGGTTTCAACTATGATATGGGGTGCATTGGAATATTTTAATGCGTTCTCAAGTATATTAATGATGGCCAACTCGAGGTGACCCTCGTCTGCCTGTATATTCATTTCGTAGTCATCGACTTTCAGATCCACACGCGCTTTTTTTTGTTCTATCAGGGGCTGAAGTTTGTTTAACGCCTGTTCAATAAGCCTGGCGGGTTTTACACTTTCTTTATCAATCGGGAATTTCTTATTTTCCGCAGAAGCTGATTTCAGAAGCTTCTCAACCTGATTTTGCAGGTGTGTAGTTTGGTTCTGGATGATGGAGGAATACCGTTTTAATCGATCCGGCTTTTCGGTAATATCATTTTGTGCAAGTACATCAGATGCTATTCTGATAACAGCCAGCGGTGTTTTGAATTCATGTGTAAAATTATTTACGAAATCCTTTTGTACTTCCGCCAGGAATTTTTGGCGGTAAAAGTAAAAAAGGCTGATGGCAAGACCGATAAGAGCCAGAAACAAGGCAACGCTGCTGATGATCCAGAAATTCATTTCCCCGAGTATATATTGGGAACGATGAGGGAAATAAAGCAAAATATGATCATAATCCTGTGAATAAACCGGTAAACCCAGGGCTGGAGTTACATGAAAACCCGATGCGGTAGTTGGGATATAGTCCTCATAAACATATTTCCTGGAGCTGCTGCTGAAGGCGCCCAGTTTTACATCCGTCAATACGTCAAAATCGCTGAATTCCTTTCTGATATAAAAGGTCAGGGAGTCCTGTTCCGGGATCGTATCAGCCTTAAACAAATAATAGTCATCGGCCGGATTATGGATGAGCTGTTGTAGCGGCTGATTGGGGTTATCGTTCATTTCCAGGTCTTCAAAAACCGCGCGGAGGCTTTTTACTACGTTGTTATTAAACTGCTTTTGTTCAAAGGAATAAACTTTCGTGAGCCAATATAATTGTACGATTACGATAAGCCCAATTAACACGGTGGCTGACAAAACCAGCCATTTCAGCATCGAAGACCTCATGTATAAAAAAAATGGAAAACGCAAAATTCAGATAGTTTGTGTCCTATAAAATTACAAAAATGGTTAAGCAGGAGTTAAATAGTTGAATCTCAGGCTAGAATGTGCATTCGTCGACGTTTTGATTTGTGTATTTACACCTGATTTTTTACATTAGCTAAACACAAAAACTCCAATATGAAAAAGATGTTCATTGCCTTTATCCTGTTGACCTGTTTGAACCTGTATTCTCATGCCCAAACTACGCCGACCCAAACTCCGCCAACCAAAGCTAAGAAACCTGCTACTACCACAACAGCTCCAAAAACTACAACAGCCGCAACAGCGCCAAAAACAGCAACAACAACAGGAGGCCCCAAAACGGCAACGGCAGGACCAACAAAAAAAGACGGAACAGCAGACATGCGTTATAAATCTAATAAGGACGCCGCTAAGGCCGCTCCGGCAACAACGCATACAAAAAAAGATGGCACCCCGGACAAAAGATATAAGGAAAATAAGAAATAGTAACGGCCTTTGAATTACGCGGGTCGATACATCTAAACACTTTTAAATATAAAATCCGTAAATATGAAAATAGTAACTGTTTTAGCGTTCCTGGTATTCAATTCGTTTATAGCTTTTAGTCAGCCGCCCCGGCCTCCGTTACCTCCCCATCATGGTATACACCACCCGCCCCGGCCTCCTATGCATCATACTCATGGTTATTATCATGGGCATGCACATTACAGGCACTTTCATCATACTTATCACCGTCACTACAGTTATAACCGCTATCACCATCATCACAGAAGACCTGTGCTTCATCGGAAAGCTTAAAGCCAAAGCCTAAAGCAATCTGGTTTATACCTGCATTTAAATAGAAAAACCTCCTGAAAAGTTCAGGAGGTTTTTAATTTGCTACATAATTTAAATGATTAAGTTTTAGATTTTGGGCTTCAGGCTTTAGGCGTTAAAACCACATTCTTCTTCTTAAGAACCGGTTTTACAGAATCTGCATCCGCGGCACCCAGTGGTTTTTTTCTTGCCAGGTCAATCAGGATCGGAGCGGCTACAAAAATGGATGAATAGGTTCCGGTAACAACACCGATCAGCATTGCAAAAGCGAATCCCTTGGTTACTTCACCTCCCACCAGGAAGAGGATAAGAATGGTCAGGAATACTGTAAGTGAAGTCATAATCGTTCTCGGCAGCGTTTCATTTACCGCTTTATTGATGATCTCTGCCTTTGTTTTTCCACGCAACGTGCGACTGTCTTCCCGGATTCTGTCAAATACAATGACTGTATCATTCATGGAAAATCCGATCACGGTGAGGATGGCTGCGATAAAATGCTGATCAATTTCCAACGGGAAAGGAACCACTGCCGGGAGGAAAGAAAATACAGCTATTACTACCAGCACGTCATGAAGAAGGCGATAATAGTTCCCAGGGAATATCGCCAGTCACGGAACCGCACAAAAATATAAATGAAAATGGCGAGCAAGGCAAAGATCGTCGCTTTCACTGCGCCGGCTTTCAAATCATCTGAAATGGAAGCGCCCACCTTCTTAGATTGTTGAATAAATTTATTGGTCTGTGTAAACTCCTGGGCACTGGTTCCGGCAGGCAAAAATTTCTGAAGCCCCACAAACATTTTATTGGCCACCATGGAATCGGCAGCAGTACCTTCTCTGTTTACCAGGTAATCAGTAGTGATTTCAAATTGCTGATTGGATCCGTAAGTTTTTACTTCCGGATATTTTCCCCACTGTACATTCAGCGCATCTTTTACTTCCTGTTCATTTAACGGCTTGTGGAAATTGACGATATAACTTCTTCCACCGGAAAATTCAACACCCTTCTGGAATCCATGGAAATAGGCAGAAACACCAAGTATTAATACAAGGCCGGAGATCATATAAGTATACTTGCGATACTCAATGAATTTAAAATTCGCATGCCTGAAAACCTTTTGCGAAATGGGTGTGAAATATTTAAAATGCCTGTTCTTGTTGGTATAGAAATCAGTAACCAGCCTGGATACCAGGATTCCACAGAAAAGTGAAAGGGAAATACCAAGCATCTGTGTGGTTGCAAAACCAAGTACGGGTCCAAGACCGAAATAGGCGAGAATGGCTGCAGTCAGAAAGGTGGTCACGTGGGCATCGAGTACCGGTGCGAGTGAACGCCGGTATCCATCATTCACTGCCAGCTGGTAACTTTTCCCCCGTGTTAGTTCTTCTTTGATTCTTTCAAATATAATTACGTTCGTATCCACGGCCATACCGATCGTCAGAACAAGTCCGGCGATACCGGGTGCCGTAAGTGTCGCATGCATGGCGCTCAGAATACCAATCGTAAAAAGAAGGTTTAATATCAGTGCGATATTGGCAACCCAGCCGGCTGTATTATAGTACACCAGCATCAGAGTGAAGATCACCAGGAAGGAAATCCCAAATGCGAGGGCGCCACCTTTAACGGCTGCTTTACCAAGAGTAGGTCCGACAACCTGTTCCTGAACAATTCGTGCAGGTGCATTCAGTTTACCACTCTTTAATATGTTAGCAAGGTCATTCGCTTCTGTTACACTTTGCCCGGTATTTTTATTTCCCATGGAAATCTGGGAATTGCCACCGGTAATCGGTCCGTTTACATATGGCGCAGAATAAACTACATCATCCAATGTGATAGCAATCGGAAGACCAACATTATCCGTCGTCATCTTGGCCCAGACGTCTGCTCCATGTTTATTCATGCTCATTTCAACCACCACACCACCACTCACCGGATCATAGTCCTGGCGAGCATCTGTAACCACTTCACCTTCCAATTTTGCCTTATCACTACCGGGTATTGATTTTATGGCATAGAGTTCCAGATATGGATATGCTTTACCGTTATCATCGGTTTCCTGTTTGCCCCATAAGAACTTCAAATTGCCAGGGAACTGGTTCCGGACAGCCGGAATGCTTAGGTAACTATTGATTGCAGCAGTGTCTTTCAATAAAGGGGTAGCAATCGCTGACGCATAGCGGACCTGTCCTTTAGCATCCTGCGTAGGCTGAATAAAACGCATGATGCGTAATGGATTCCGGTTAAGCGCACTGACGGTGCTGTCTGCTGTTGAGTCCTGCTTGGCCAGCAGGGAAGAATCTTTTACACCGTTCAGGTACTTCTGTAAAATTTTATCAGAATTTTGAAATGCATTTGACAATTCGGAAATATTATAGACCTCCCAGAATTGAAGATTGGCGGAAGATTGCAGATATTTCCTGACACGGTCCGGATCGGTAGCACCGGCCAGTTCCACGCTGATAATGCCTTTATTTTCATCCAGCTGAATATTAGGCTGGGATACACCGAATTTGTCAATACGTTTTGTAAGAACCTGGAAGGTCTGTTTCATGCCCGCGGAGGCCTGGTCGTGGAGGTAACGAATAACTTCTCCGTCGGATGATTCAAATTTCAGTTTATTACGGTTGGAATTGGCGAATAGGGGAGCGAGTTTTACGCCTGGATTCACTTCTCCAAAAGCCTGCGCAAATAAATCAATGAAGTTGGCACCGCCATTGGTCAATTTTTTCTGATCGGCTAACTGAATGGCTTTCACCAGACTTGCATCACGTGGGTTATTAGCCAGGCCTTTGATCAATCCTTCCAGTTCGATATCCAGCGTTACATTGATACCGCCCTGTAAATCCAGTCCCAGTAACAATTCACTTTCCTTGGATTTCTGATAAGTAGTACCCCACCAGGTAATTTTTGTGTCTTTAGTGGAATCGAGCAGTTTCTGTAAACGTGCACGCTCCAGTTGATTCAGGCTGTCCTGATACAAAACCTGGGTTTCTTTATCTCCGGGATATTTTACAGCGGGAGCCTGGAAATTATTTTTTACGAATCTTTCAGCCTTCTGCGTCATCGCAGATTCGTGTTTATTCACAAACCAGGTAAAAGACAGTTGGTAAAGGGAAATGGCAATCAATAATCCTGCAAATATGCTAACCAGCGCTCTCATTGGTTTTCGGTTTTTTTAAGGCGGCAAAGATAGGTTTTCCAATTGATAACTAAAATGTTAAGACGCTGGATAAGAAGCCTTGTTTTACTACTTTCATGCTTCGAAAAAGGTAAAATTAAAATAATCCGCAGGAATTCATGATTTTGAACAAGTTTAACAGCTCTTCCCTGATCGCCAGACTGAAAACTATTAGCCTTCAACTTATAGCCCTGAGCCTTTTTTCCTGTAATAAGACCGCTAATATCAGCGCAAATAAGGCTTTTGTTTCCTTCACGCACGTAGCTTATCAGGTAGAACCCCTTACCCTGAAGATCAATGACACCACCGTATTTCTGGCGATCCCCTATGACTCGGCAACGGGACATCCCTATGCGACCGTCACATCCCGAATCAGCAATACATCCATTTTTGAGAACAGCGATAGCTTTTTAAGCGGATTCTCGAGTTTTCGGCAGGGCGCTCATTACAGCATTTATGTTTACGACACACTCGATAGACGTTCCAAAAGCATGATCATTTTACAGGATAATCCCCCGCTGAATACTGACACCACAGTCTCGATACGATATATGAATTTTACGCCTTCCTCGTTGATCGGATTGTTACTTGTAAATACCCGCGACAGTATCCCTCTTGCCAGAGATACGGTGGTTATTTCTCCTGAATATTTTGTGGGTGTTAATATCAATCCAGCATACTATACATTCACACCCATTCTGGCCGGGAATTATAATGTTACTGCATTTAAAGACAGCGCCAGGCCTGCACCCGATAGTTCCAATTTTAGGGCTATGGGGAATTGGACTTTTAATATCACTTCCAATTACAATTTTCTCCTGATGGGTTTTGGAAATGACACCAGCCAGTACAGGCTTCAGTTTAAACCGGTTGCACTTAATTAAGCCACCTCTGGGAAGCCACCACGGGATCGATTTAAAAAAATAGGTACCTTCGCGGCCGCAAATAAACATTATGCAACTATCTTCTATTTTATCCCGCTTCAGCGAACCCGAAACCCTGAAAATGGCCAAACTGGGCCGCGAACTGCGCGCCAAGGGGATCGATATCATCGATCTTAGTTTGGGTGAACCGGATTTTGACACACCACAACATATTAAAGATTCTGCTAAGAAAGCGATTGACGATAACTGGAGCCATTATACACCGGTACCCGGTTTTCTTGATCTGCGCCAGGCGATCTGCGAAAAATTGAAGAGAGATAATAATCTGGATTATAAACCGGAAGAGATTGTTTCTTCTACGGGCGCAAAACAAAGTCTGGCCAATGTAATTCTTGCCCTGGTGGATGATGGCGACGAAGTGATCATACCAACTCCTTACTGGGTAACTTATTCTGAACTTGTAAAAATTGCCAGGGGTAAGGTGGTCGAGGTACATACCAGCCTCGAATCGGGATTTAAGATTATACCGGCACAACTGGAAGCGGCCATTACTCCGAAATCAAAAGTATTTTTATTCTCGTCTCCCTGCAATCCTTCCGGGGCTGTTTACAGCAAAAAAGAACTCGAGGCCTTAGCAGTAGTTTTCAGAAAACACCCGGAGATCGCAATCATTTCCGACGAAATTTATGAATACATCAATTACGTTGGAAAACACGAAAGCATCGCACAGTTTTCTGATCTCAAGGACCGGGTCGTCATTGTAAACGGACTCAGCAAGGGGTTCGCCATGACCGGATGGAGACTGGGGTATATTGCCGCACCGGTTGAAATTGCAAAAGCATGTGAAAAATTACAGGGACAGTTTACCAGCGCCACGAATTCCATTACACAGAAAGCTGCCGTAACAGCACTTATCTCCGACCTGAAACCTAGTTATTTAATGGTAGAGGAATTCACCCGCAGAAGAGAAAAAACACTGGGACTCGTGGGAAAGATACCGGGCATGATCACATTAAAACCCGATGGAGCTTTTTATATTTTTCCGGACATTTCTTATTACTTTGGAAAAACGGATGGTGAGAACAAAATAAATAATGCCAACGATCTATGCATGTATTTATTAAATACGGCGCATGTTTCTTCTGTTATGGGTGACGCATTCGGCGAGCCGAAATGTATCCGGTTTTCCTATGCGAACAGTATGGCAAATATTGAAAAAGCGTGGAAGAGAATCGGGGGCGCACTAGCCAAACTACACTAAACGCAGTATGGAAGTCTGGAAGACATTAAGTCTGGAAGTAATAAACGCACTTTCAGTCTTCCAGTCTTCCAGTCTTCCACACTTTCATGAGTCTCTCATGAATTGTAAGCACCTGTGGAAGTATCGGTTGAAGACCGTCGTTCTTTATAACAAAATCACAACGGCTGATTTTTTCTTTTTCATCCATTTGATGTTGCACACGATCAAGTACTTTTTGAATCGGTACATGATCCCTTTCAACCACTCTCTGTATACGGAGGGGTTCGGGTGCTGTGACGCCAATAACATAATCTAAATACTTTTCAATTCCCGCTTCAAATATCAGGGCCGCCTCCTTTATCGCATAAGGTGTCTTTTGATTTTTCATCCAGTTTTCTGAGTCCCGAATCGTTACGGGATGCACAATGGAATTCAGGAGATTGAGTTTTTCACTATCATGAAAAACAATGGACCCGAGATAAGCCCGATTCAGTTCGCCGTCGTTTTTGTAAGCATCCTTTCCGAAAGAATCAATGATTTTTTTTTTCAGTTCCGGATCTTTATTCATCAGATCCCTGGCTGCAGGATCGGCATAATACACGGGGATTGAGAGCACTTCGAAAATCTGTGCGACCGTTGTTTTACCTGAACCGATCCCTCCGGTAAGTCCGACTTTTAACATCTGACAAGTTACTGCAAAAAAAGAACGCTTCCCAACCGGGAAGCGTTCGGATTTGGTTAATTACTTTTTATCTGTAACGACTGAAGCTGCCTTATTTATATTTTGTGTCCACTCTATGGAGATGGCACTTTTTTCGATCTTCATATAACTTCCCGGACTCGTTTCAAGCATGATCGTACCATCTTCATTTACTTTGTTGACGGTTCCGTGGATGCCTGCGATGGTGACGATTTTATCACCCTTCTGCATATTCTGTTGAAATGTCTTTGCGAGTTTAGCTTTTTTTGCCTGGGGGCGAATCATAAATAGCCAGAACACAAGGATCATTCCACCCAATAGAAGTAACTGTAAACTGCCACCACCTGGCGCTGATTGTAATAAGATAACTGAAGTGCTCATTGTATTGTTTTTTTATATCTGTACTTACCATTTTTTCTTTTGAACCAAAACACTAAACTCAATTTCACTGCTCTGCGAACCCCTGGTGTTGGCAATGACATAGATTTTCTTATGATTGATGCCAATTCTTCCTTCACTGTTGAATGAAGCTTTTATAACACCTTCCTTTCCCGGCATGATGGGTTCGTCGGGCTGTTCAGCAACAGTACATCCACAGCTTGGCTGCACCCGCGCTATGATCAGGGGTTTTGTACCTGAATTCAGGAACCTATAGGCTACTTCGAGTTTCTGACCTTCCGGGATACTGCCAAAATCACGTATTGTTGAATCCAGCCAGGTAATCATTGTGTACTGACTACTGTCTTTCGGAAGCTGCATAGAAGATCCGCCATTTGTTTTTGCATCACTCTGTCTGCATGAAATCAGCCATGAACCCGTAATTAAAACCAGGACTACAGCGCGCATCTGTCATTATTATTTGCAAACCTATATAAAAAATTATACATGGATCAGGAGGCTTTAAAATTCACTTTATGCATCCTGTTGGCCGCCACCAGGTCCTTATGAATATTATCAAGAATCCCATTCACGAACTGTCCGCTCAGTGGCGTGCTATATTCTTTGGCCAGGTCAATGTATTCGTTAATGGTAACCTTCGGAGGAATGGTTTCAAAAAAAAGAAACTCGCAAACGCCCATCTGCATAAAAATCATATCAAGGGTCGCGATTCGTTCCGCATCCCAGTTCTTCAATTTCGGGCGTATCAACTCCATGGTCACTTCTTTCTTTTCTAACGCTGCGGTCAGCAATTCGCGGGCAAAAGATGCCTTATCCGGACTCACTATTTCTTCAAAATTAAACGCGCCTGTCTTGTTCAGATAGCCGCTAACCAGTTTCTGCATCATTTCTGCATCGTCGCCCCAGTTCGGGAATATTTCTTCGAGATGGGATTCAAATGATTCATTGGCCAGCATGAAATCGTTAAAAATATATTCAAGGATTTCTTTTTCCGGTTTTTTATCACGTGTGTTTTCGGAGATATATGATTTATAATCCCCGGTTTCTTTCAGCTCCATGTATAACTTCCGAACCATATCCGCATGATCATTCAATTCGGGTTTATCTTTCTTTGCCATTTTCTGATAAGACTCCTGCTCAAGCATTTTCCAGAGTAACTGATTACCGGCTAATTTGGTATTGACATTCTTGTCGTGCTCCGTAGGCAGGTGTTTGGACGATCGGCGCAAAGAATCTGTTTCAGCATATCGCGCGAGTTCGGTCAGAAAGTAAATAAGATAAATGAGTAATTGCCTGGACTGATCAAAATGTTTCTGCAGAATCCTCAGTGCATCTGCTGTTTTTTGATTTTCCTGTGCCTCCAGCGAGTACAGGGTTTGCATTATTTTGACCCTGATGTTTCGTCTCGTGATCATGTTAAAGAACTTTGCTTATTTGCGGGTGCGAAGATAAGGAATCGACAATTTCTTTTTCAAAGTATTCCAAACCGGTATAACATCCGGTGATAATTTTAACAATAGCGTGCCACCCCCATATATAATCAGGAATAATATGCTCCGCAGACCCATAGCCGCAAATCCATGGATATTTCTGAAAAGTATATAACTGCAATAATAGCCCGCCAATGCGAGTACCAGTGTCAACCCGGTTTTATAGTTGAAGGGCTGTAAACCGAATTTCTTCAGAAGAAAAAAATATCTGACGGCATTGTAGATCGTATATGATGTCAGCGTAGCGATGGCAGGTCCCACCACACCCAGTTTTTTTGCCAGTACATAGTTTAACGGCAAGGTGATAGCCAGCAGTATCATTCCGGTAAAAAATTCAAAACGCCAGAGCGTGGACGTTCCGATGATCTGTGAATTCACGCCGGTTCCCATATCAATGATCCGCCAAAGACCAAGAAATAAAAAAACCGGCTTGGCCTGGTAATAAGCAGATTGCAAATGAAAGTTTTTTACCCCGTCGATAAAGTTGAGCCATATCAATACAAAAATGCCACTTGCAAAAATCAGCTGGTTAATGGAAGAACGTTGATAAATGCGCTGTATCCTTGCCATATCCTTGTTCTTCCATGCTCTTGATAA
>Ga0206913_1059_pt1 | contig 26782 bp, 39 predicted proteins | sample Alteio_BWOrgHeat_72_FD_152942 | JGI IMG/M metagenome (GOLD analysis project Ga0206913, IMG submission 152942) | Enriched cells from forest soil in Barre Woods Harvard Forest LTER site, Petersham, Massachusetts, United States -... | ecosystem: Environmental > Terrestrial > Soil > Temperate forest >... | reverse complement strand
TCTTATTATTTCGGGCACGCCAATTGCTTTTAATACGGAATGAAATCCAGTCCTTCCTTCTCCCGTTTTATCGAGAAAATTGCGTCCAATGTTGTTAACATGGCCGGACGAACCCTTACGGTATTTATTGTCTTCCTTTTCGTTTTGGCATGGGGCATTTCAGGATTTTTCCTGCATTTTTCTGAGCGATGGGAAATGATTATCGGGACCCTGTCCAGCGTAATCACCGTTCTCATGGTCTTTCTGATACTTAAATCTCAGAATAAGGATTCGCTTTCTATACAATTAAAACTGAATGAGCTGGTGGCCGCGAACGAGTCGGCTAGTAACCGCCTGGTGAATGTTGAAGGAATGACAGAAGACGAGCTGAAAGTCATTCAAAAATATTATTCAAAATTAAGTGAGTTTGCCCATAAGCAGGACACGTTACAACAGTCTCACTCGATCGATGAAGTACATGAAGAGCACAGCATCAAAAAGGAAATGGAAGATGAGCTTTTCAAAGTGAAAGGATAACTAGGGATTCATTTCCCCCAGTGCCGGTAATTTCTCCCATTCCCAGTATTCGTTTTTTAATTTATCATCGGGCCGCGGTTTCGCACTGCGGATCGTAAAGACCGGATGATAGATCATTTGATCTGAAGGCATTTCAAAATCCAGTATCTCTTTGTATTCTTCTGCTGATAATTCCTCGCTCAGCCATTTATCGGACAAATATTTTGGAAGAAAAAGGGGCATTCTGCTTCTGTTATCTCCGTCATTATGAATATTTGCCATCACGTCATTGGCGGGGCGGGTGATCAGCGTAAACGTATATCGTTTGATGATCTCTCCGGTTTCGAGGTCCGGCAAATCCACGACAGAATAAAGCCCCGGCAGGAAAAGCATGGGTTGGTCCTTCAGCCGGATAAAATAGGGAACCTTTTTCTTCCAGCCCCTTATAGCCCTGTGTTCGTACATTCCGTTGACAGGAATCAGGCAACGGCGGTTCCTGATCTTAAACCAGTATGATTTTGTGTCTTCCAGAATCCGTTCGCTGCGTGCATTGAGCATGGTCGCGCGTTGACGAACGAAGGTTTTTTCGTCCTTCACATAAAAGGGTATACAGCCCCATTCCATTGCGCGACAGAGTAATTTGCCTTCAGCGGTCCGGTAAATGATCGGATGCTCAGCGTAGGAGTGACCCATGATATGTATGCCGGCGTCAAAATCCAGTTCCAGCTGCGAGTGAAATTCCAGGTCGGGAAAATAATCTGCCAGCTCTTTCACATTCACGGTATACGAAATATCATAACACATCAGTGTAATTTGAGTATGCAAATTTATCAAATAGTTTCAATAACAGGATCCGGATCGTGATGGCATAACTTTGGCAACTATACTGGTACTCAAAACACAAAAATATGGATCCGAAAAATAATTTCTTTAACAGCAGACCCTCTATCATTACAAACAATGAAGCTGAAAGGGCTGATAACCTGGCAACAACAGATGATGAGTTGGAACTGGGCGACAATAAGATAATTATAAAAACAAACCGGAAGGATGAGAAATTGATTACAAACACAAATGATACGGGAGAAAAAGAGCCTTTTGATCCCGGTGCTGATGAAGAGGCCTGAAATTTTTATCCGGAATCTTTTTATGAATGCACATTATTTCAGGATAGCGGGAATGATAATGACATTACCTTTATATTCTTAAATAAAACTATCATGGCATCAGTAAATCCATATTTGACATTTAACGGTAATTGCGAACAGGCTTTTAATTTTTACAAAAAAGTATTCGGTGGTGAATTTCACACGTTCAGTCGTTTTAAAGACATGCCCCCGATGCCCGGTATGGAAATTCCGGAAGAACTCCGGGATCGCGTCATGCATGTTTCATTGCCAATCAATAAAGAAAATATTCTTATGGCCAGCGATGCCAATCCGGCCATGGGAAACGTAACATTCGGTCAGAATATTTCTTTGTCCGTCAATACGGAAAGTAAAAAGGAAGCGGACAGAATATTTAATTCACTGGCCGAAGGCGGGAAAATCACGATGCCAATGGACAAAACTTTCTGGGGCGCTTATTTCGGCATGCTGATCGACCCCTTCGAAATCATATGGATGGTGAATTGCGATGTATGAAGTATTGTCTTTTCATCCTTTTTGTTTTTATTTTTCAGGAACAGCAGTCGCTAGGTCAATTTATTCATCAGACTGACAGCATAGTGAAACGATATATGGATTCGGCTGCTGTCACCGGCATCTGCATTGGAATAATCAGAGACAATAAGATTCTTTACACGAGGGCCTATGGATACCGGATAAAAGAAAAAAATCTTTTAAACGATACGTCAACCTGTTTTTACGCGGCATCCTTATCAAAAGCTGTATTTGCTTACCTGGTCATGCGGCTGGCTGAAAATGGTACCATCAGCCTTGATACGCCTATCGCCCGGTATCTTCCCAAACCGCTGCCTGATTATCCAAACTATAAAGACCTGGCTGGAGACGACAGGTGGAAACTAATTACTCCCGCCATCTGCCTTTCCCATACGACGGGTTTCCCGAACTGGCGGCAGTTTAATCCGAACAACAATAAAAAACTGGAAATATTTTTCACACCAGGTTCCCGTTATGCGTATTCCGGAGAAGGCATTGACCTTTTGCAAATGGTTGTCGAAAAGATTACCGGCCGGTCTCTCGAAGACCTGGCAAAAGAAATGGTATTTATTCCTTTGGGCATGTCGCGCACCGGATACATCTGGCATCCTGAATTTGAAAGCGACTATGCATTGGGTTATGATGAAAAGGGCGACTCCATCAGGAAACGACGCCGCATCAATCCGGGTGCTGCGGGTTCGATGGAAACGACCATCAGTGACTATTCAAGATTTATGGCAGCCGTGATGCAAAATGACCATCACATGTTTACACCCATCATTTCGATTCATTCACTGCATCAGTTCCCTTCTTTGAATAATGATACGTCCAGCGCCAATGAACGGATCCATTTATCTTATGGACTGGGCTGGGGTCTGTTCAGTACGCCAGCGGGTTCCGCTTTTTTTAAGGAGGGTCACGATGACGGATGGGTGCATTATTCTATTGGCATTCCTTCTGCCGGGAGAGCACTTGTCATCATGTGCAATTCCTCCAATGGAGAAAAAATTTTTAACAGGCTTTGCGAAAAATTGCTGGGTATTACCATACCGTGGCAATGGGAGGGGTACGCTTCAGATTTATCCAGACCTCCGCTGTGATCGCATGCAGACTGAATCCAATCCAGAAAGCCGTACCTAGAAAAGTCTCTGGTTTTAATCCAAAGAAAACAAAGGATAAGGCCATGATGGGACGAACGGTTGCAATGGCAAGACCCACCGCATAGGCCCTCAGGAGCCATTCCCATCGCAGTCCGGGTTGATTCATATTCCGAAGGGACATCGTTATCGAAACCAGAAAATATATAGCAAAAAAAGAACTGGCCACGGCTTCATTCAATCCGCCAAGCGGCAAAACAACAAAGGGCATGACCAGTGCGGAAATGCCAATGGTATAGGATGCTATGATAAAAACAACCCTACTTTTACCCGGGACAGAATTCCTTCGATTTCGAAATTGAAAAGGACCGAGTAATATGAAAATTAATCCGGGAGTAATGTGGGCGATCGTAAGCACCGGAAAATTATGCAGACCACTGTCGAAAGGGAATCTGGGTGAAATAAGCCATTTTCCCAAACCAGCCATAATTCCAATGCGTCGCAGTACCAGGAGCACGCCGATGACCGTCAGCGTCCAGGTTCCGGCCCAAAGTAATTTCCGAAAAGTTTTCACGATATAAAAATACGCGCGATCTTCATAAGTTGAATAATAAAACCACCCGCATGACCCCCGCACTTACCGTGGCACACGAAATATTCATTTGGTATGTAACTTAAAAGTTACATATATTTGGGTAACTTTTAAATTACCTAATATGCAGGAAGAAATCAAACAGGCGCGACATTTTAATCAGTCGCCACAGGAGGTCTGGGAATATCTTACTAAACCCGAACTGCTGGAACAATGGTTGGGGAAAACGGATTTTCAACCAATCGCAGGACACAAATTCCGTTTCATCAGTCCGTACGGCAATGATTCTTTTTGTGAGGTGCTGGAAGTAAAGCCATATACAAAACTTTCCTACTCGTGGCAAAAAAAATCGTCTGAAGACAATCAGCCTTTTAATTCAAAAATCGTGTGGACACTTGTTCCGAAAGAAAATGGAACTGAATTGCAATTAGTGCATAATGGTTTCACTTCTACAGAAGATTATGCGGCGCATAACGATGGCTGGAACGTCTGTTTAAAGCTGTTCGGGGATCTTTTAAAAAATCACCAGGAGAAATCAAAATTATACAGCAACCATTGAAGTTGCAAAATCTCCAAAAGTTGTTTTCAACCAGATCAACAATGTTTTAAAATGGCGGAACAAAGATTTTGAAGGCAGCAGCGCAAGGTTCAATGATAAATTTGTCATTTATCATACCGACCGCCATAATTCAGAAATTGGTTGAAGTTATTTCTAACAAAAAAATGGAATGGCTTATGATAGAGAGTAAACATCATACTTTTGTTTAGCCAACTCCTCGATTCATCTGAAAATCAGCATGATGGTGGATTTTTCTTGAATGCCAACCGATCCTCATTCTTCCAGAACCGGTCCCTCCGGAGAATTACTAACTTTATCATAAAACTAAAACCCTCTATATGGCAAAACATATCAAACAAAAAATAAAATTCAAAAAAACCAAGCCAAAAAATCTCTTCGATTTATACATGAATCCAAAAAAACATGCGCTGATCTCGGGATCACCTGTCACGATTTCATCAAAAGACGGTGCTCCATTCAGCTCACATGGAGGTTATATTACAGGAAAAAGTGTACATACTGTGAAGGATAAAATCATTATGCAAACCTGGCGCGCGGTGGATTGGACACCCGAAGATCCGGATTCGCTTTTTACCATTATCCTTGAACCCAATGGCAAAGACACTATCATGCATGTGATCCACAGTGGTGTGCCGGAAGGAAAAGAAGAGAGCATCAACAGGGGATGGCACGAACATTACTGGAAACCCTGGAAGCAATTTCTGGCCGGCAAAAAGATCACGCGCCCAAAGATGTAAAAACGAAATTAAGTACACATCCATCCTGGCTACTGTTAACATCTCGTGAACAAGGCGTGGCATGATTTTGCCCTACATTGCCGCGGCTTAAATCACCAGGCCATTAGATTTAAAATTCATGAGATGAATAAAAAATTCCTTATCGGTGTTTTCCTTTGCATTGCGACAGCAACCGGTGCATCGGCTCAAAGAACGAATATTGATACCATTGCTGTAGCCATCCTTGATCGCATGAGTGCGATGATCGGATCCATGAGTTCCTGCCATTACACGGTAAAATCGAATTACGATATCCGTAGTCAGCACCTGGGGCTTGTCAAGCATGGGGATGACGAACAGATTTATATGCAGGGGCCGAATAAATTACTGATCCGCTCCCAGGGCGACCGCGGTGAGCGGTCCCTTTATTATGATGGAGAAACGCTCAATTATTATTCCCTGGAGAACAACCAATTTGCAACCCTGTCGCTTTCTGCTCCCATCGTAGAAATGATTGATACGGTGAATAAATTGTATGGAATTGAATTTCCCGCATCAGATTTTTTCTATCCTACATTCGTGGATGATCTGCTGTCTGAATCTAAAAATCTCATTTATCTCGGAATGACAAAAATAGATGGCAAAGATTGTTATCATATTGCCGGTTCAACACCAGACATAGGATATCAGTTCTGGATATCGAACGATGCACTGAACCTTCCCCTTAAAATGGTAATCGTTTATACGAACCGGGATATGAATCCACAATATGAAGCGATTCTGTCCGACTGGCAGATCAACCCTGTCCTGCCTTCATCATTGTTTGATTTCATGGTGCCTCCGAAGGCAAAAAAAATAAAGATGGCTAAGGGCCATGTTAAAAAATAAAATGAACATCCGCTAAATTTCGCGTCATGAAAATGTCTTTTCGTATTTTCTTTTCAGCTGGCATGATAGTCCTGATGACAGGCCTGCTAACCATTCCGCAGGCAGGGCTTGCACAGCGCATGAATCATCCCAACTATAGCGGAGGGGGCCGGCCATCCGCTCCTCCACAGAATTTTAACAGGCCCGCGCCAACTGTGAATCGTCCTGCTCCGCCACCGAATCGTCCGCCGCAACAACAGATGCCCGCTCGCCCGGTCGAGCAACCCAGGCAGATAGAAAACCGTCCGATGATTAATGGAGGCAGCAATATGAATCATGATTATAACCAGCATGACTATAGCCGGAATGCTGCAGCCTACCGGCCTCCGGTACCGGTTCAAAAAAATGTAACCGTTCAGCATAACGTTACTGTACGTGAGAATGTGAATGTTTATCATAATCACTATCAGCCGGTATATGCCTATGCTTACCATCCTTATCATCCTTATTATTGGGGACACAACTGGCACCCCCTCGGATATTTTGCCGCTTCTCTGGCAAGGGATGCCTTTCTGCTGTCCATAGCGAACCAGCAGTATTATTATGACGAAGGGGTCTATTATCAGCCTTCTGCGGGCGGTTATTCTGTTGTGCCTGCCCCCATTGGTGTAACAGTCAGTTCCCTGCCACCCGGTTATGAGACTACAATGGTTGGGAATGATTATTATTATTATTATGGAGGCGCTTTCTATGTCGATACCGGCAACGGCTACCAGGTTGTGCAGGCGCCCTATGGAGCGGTGGTCACGCAGATCCCGGATGGAGCGATCCAGCAGGATATCAACGGACAAACCTATCTTGTTTACAATAACACCTACTATCAGCCTGTATCACAGAATGGAACGGATGCATATGAAGTAGTTCAGGTAAATTAAAAGTTATCACGGTATTTGTTAGAGAATCGTTATTACACAAATCGTTGTCATATGTCAGGCATCCTCTGTATGTAATTTGCGTTTAGCATTATATAAAGAAGTGATTTATGAAAAAATTAATCGTTGTAGTAGTGATTTGTGTTGGGCTCGGCTTTACAGCGTCGGCCCAGAAGGTTCGTACTGTTGCTGTTTATCATAACGTGTACGTCCAACCGGCTTTTGGATTCGGTGTCGGTTACTATCCGCCATTCTATAGTCCATACGGATTCTACGGACTTCCCTATGGCGCCTATTATCCCTATGGGAACATGTACAGCCGGCCCAGCAAGCTGCAAAGAGAAGAGGAAGATATCAGATCCGATTATGCGGACCGGATTTATTCTGTACGGCAGGACGACAGCCTGACCAATAAACAAAAACGTCAGGAGGTTCGCAGTTTAAAGAAACAACGTGACCAGGAAATTCACGATCTCGTGGTGAGTTATCATCAACGGCCCAAGACTCAGAAGGATGATCAGCAACCCAAGAGTCAACAGCCGGATCCATCTGTAACGCAATAGCGTCGCGGTATGGACCTGTTGATTATCTGTAAATTTGCGCATGCAAAAAAACATCCTATTGGCTGCCCTGATTTTCGGCTGGTTCCAGATATCTAAGGCACAGGGCAAACACCTGAAGGCAGGAGATATGATTCCGCTATTTTCTCTGCGTGATCAAAACGACAGCCTGTTCAATATCCCAGATTATACGGGGAAGAAAATCCTGGTTATATATTTTTATCCCAGGGATGAGAGCAGTGGATGTACCAAGGAAGCCTGCTCATTCAGGGATCAGTACGATAAATTCACAAAAGCAGGAGCGATGGTCATTGGCATAAATTCGGGAACCGTTGAAAGCCACAAAAAATTTATTCAGAACCATAAACTCCCCTTCACTTTACTAAGTGATCCGGATAATAAAGTTTTAAAAATGTTCGGCGTCAAAAGCAAATTCTTCATTACCGGAAGAGAAACTTTTGTTGTTGATCTGTCGGGCAAAATCGTTTTTACTTTCGACTCTTTCACAAATGGTCCGGCTCATGAAAAGGAAGCATTGCAGTTTATTGACAGCATGCGAAAACCGGTTGGATGAGCTGTCGATTAATATGTAATTTCATGAATGCAAAAGTCCCGGTCAAAATGGATAACCAGGGGAATCGTTGTCGTCTTATTACTGATAGGATACAGGATAATAAGCCGGTATTATTTGAGCGCTCCGACCTACGCCATACTTGCTGTGGTCGGACTCATCATTTTGACTTATCTGGTTGTCTTTTTTAAAGAGATATTTCTCAGGAAGAGAAAATAATCAATTTAGATACTTTTTGTATATGGCCCGGTATCCGAATGCCCACGCCACAGGCGTTAATGTATAGAACAATATTTTTTGTATCACCCCGGGAGGTTTGGCCATGAGGTAAGAATTGTTTCAGCTAACGCGGAATTAAGGGTAGCTTCGGAAGGTTTAAAACTCCCAAATGAATCAATTACCTGTTTTCAAGAATCTTTTTATCGGTTTTATTTTCATTGGTTCTTTAATTTCTTCAAAGAGTTCATTTGCGCAATCGATTGTTGGTAAATGGTACCAGGTAACGGTGAAACAATACTTCACAGATGAGGGAGCAAAAAAATACGGCAAACTTTTTATCGTGACGGATATGTCTACTGTAGGAACGGTTATCAGCGAGTTCAAATCGGACCATACTTATACCACTACTTCAGGCAACAGGGATGGTGCATCGCGTACCTATTCCGGGACATGGGCCATGGATGGAAATGTTTTAACCATGACAGATCAAAAAGCAACTGCTACAGTGCAAAGTACCGTTACTGTAAAATCCGGCATTCTCGTGATGGAGACATTGCATCCTGATAGCAAAATCTCGCGAAAGGTTGAAATAACTTTTAAAAAAGGGTAGACCTTTTTATTCATGTTTATTGCTGCACGATAATCTGTCCAGGATCTTTCACAACGACTGATGGCTGGCCGTCCTGCATCTCCACCGGTCCCTTGACACAAACGGTTTTCCCGGTGTATAATTTTTCTGGTGGTGAAGGAAAATTATCGCGGTCCTTTCCTTTTATTATTATCCTTATTTTCTGTCCCGGAGAAGCGCCGCCCAAACTGATAAATGTAATATGATTGCTATCGGTATATTTTCCGTCAAAGACCTTTTCACACACGGATGTGTCTGAAACATTCGAAAACCTTATATTCTTTACAGCAGAGAAATCTGACTTATTCCACGATAAGCTTTTGGCTGCGAATGCGGCAAATAATAAGATTCCGTATTTGTACATGGCTATTCATTTTCATTACTGCGGCAATTGTTGTGCCCATGAGTAGCCTAAAGCTTAAGCCCAAAGCCTAAAACCAATGTTAATTCAGAAAATTTTAAAATTTTCAAATTTAGTCTTAGGCTTTAGGCTTTAACCGTTTGGCTTTAATAAATCAATATTTCCTTTCTCGTGTTTTCTTTTCCTTCTATGACAGGAAGACTGACCTGGAGAACACCATCTGCATATTTAGCAGAAATGTTTTCTGTGTTGATACTTTCATTCAATGTAAAAGTTCTCTTAAAACCCCCACGACTGTATTCTCTCAATATCCAATCCGGACGGGGAAATCCTTCCGGTGGATTGTAAGAAACGGTGAGTTCATTTCCATTCATATCCAGATGAAAATGCTCTTTGATGCGCCCCGGAGCAAATACCAGCAGTTCATAACTGTTATCCGTCTTGTAAATGTTCACGGCTGCACGCTGCATGGTGCGGGCGTACAGATGTTTGTTCCCGTGCTGATTGCCTTTTGCGGCCCATGACTGATTGTAGTACATGTTTTTCGTTTTTAATTAAAAAATAGATGAACATGATTTTTAATCTAAAAACAGTGCCGGGATTAAAATGTGCAATTTTGTCATCCGGCTATTTATTCATCAACCGAATAGAAAGAGCAAAATGTTTGTTGATGAATACAGATATACGATTCATTTCTTAAGCTTCACAACTGGAAAAGGTTCAAAAGCTGGTTATGGCTGCACGGTTGGTTATAATAGCGTGGCTGATTTTGAAATGTCATAAATCGGCGCTTATAAAAATATTTGGATAATATGTCAAGTATTCTTTACATTTAGTATTGCAAACTTGACATAATGAAAGCAAAATACCTGTTTCCGTATAGCAGCCGCTATTTGGGTATTGGCCTGATCCTGGTGCATATCCCGATTAAATTGCTTTGGGATCATTTCTATCCGAATGGCTACGACCAGCACATATCATCATCCGGCTCAACCGGTTTTTTATTTTCAGCACCACATCTTTTTTTCATCGGCACGACGCTTATGGTGCTGGTCGGACTTTTCCTCGTTGCCTTTTCCCGTGAGCGTGTGGAGGATGAACAGATCATTCAGCTGCGGCTCGACTCATTACGATGGGCCATCTATCTGAACTATGCGATCCTGCTCTTCAGTTTGATATTTACCTATGGCAATGATTCCAATCATATATTAATGCTGAACATCTGGCTACCCTTGCTATTTTTCATCCTGCGTTTTCAATGGGTGATCTACCGGTTAAACCGATCAGCCAGGTCAAATGATTCTGATACCCGCCTATGAAAAACAATCTACATGTAGAACGTGCGATAAAAAAATTGACACAGGCAGAACTGGCTGACAAGGTGGGGGTGTCCAGACAAACAATCAATTCAATCGAAAGCAATAAATATATTCCTTCAACCCTGCTTTCGTTAAAAATTGCACGGGTATTTGGTAAATCTGTCGAGGAAATTTTTCAACTGGAAAAAAAAGATCTATGACAAACAATGAAGAACCACATTATGGGAATGGTAAGATCTGTTACCTGGAATTGCCTTCACGCGACATTGATGAATCCAGTTCATTTTATCAGGCGGTTTTTGACTGGAAAGTACGCAGGCGAGACGATGGATCCATCGCGTTTGATGATGGCGTGAATGAAGTGAGCGGTACCTGGCGCACGGATCGCAAACCGACCACAGAGGTCGGCATGCTCTTGCATATCATGGTGGATGATATCGAAATAACAATCAAGAAAATAATGGAGAGGGGAGGAACGATCGTGAGGCCGTTGGGTTTGGATGCTCCGGAAATTACAGCCTGGTTTAAAGATCTGTCAGGAAATATTCTTGGGTTGTATCAGCATCGTGGTTAAGCTTTAGGCTTGTAAGAGCCTGAATGCGAGAATCAACAATACCGAGCCAAAAAGAATTGTATAAATTAATTTATTATGCTCGCCAGCCGGTTGGACAGAAAAATATCAGAATTTGACGATAATGAGTTTTCTATTTGGAGATAAAACCAATATAAGGAATGATAAATTGGATGAAGACGTCCATTTTTAATTTACAAATTAACAATTTAGTTTTAGGCTTTAGGCTTAAAGAGTAAATTTAGTTCTTAAAAATAAGCCATATGAATACAGTGGGATATTTTGAAATTCAGTCATCCTACCCTCCAAGGGAACTGGCATTCTATAAAGCCATATTTGGATGGACCTTCGTCAAAGAAGAGTTTGTCCCCAATGAATATTATCGGATCGAAACGAATACCATCTATGGTGGTCTGCTGAAACGACCGGCGGCCCTGCCTCCTGACGGCAACGGTACCAATGCTTTTGTGTGTTCGGTTCAGGTTGAAAATTTCGATCGGACGGCGGATTTGATTATGCAGCAGGGCGGGCAGATCGCCATGCCCAAATTTGCAATACCGGGACGGTGCTGGCAGGGATATTTTCTGGATCCGGATCATAACGTCTTTGGCGTTTTCGAAGTAGATGAACAGGCAGGGCGCAGTTGATTTTATTTGTCTACTCGACTGTAAATAAATACCCCGGCATAAACATACCAGGGCTCAACTACTGACAGAACTAAATCATTCAGGATAAACAACAGTAATTGTAATAATATTCGCCCGACCCATGCGCGAACCGATCACTGGTGTAGCCGATTGGGGGGTTAGAACTCTGCAGAACGATGACTTTGCCTTCTTTCATGAATACTAAAATATTTAGCAAACGTAGAACTAAATTTTGAAATTCGCAAAAAATACGGATCAAGGATATATGGTGGGATGTCTGGGGTCATGTCAGCTGAAAACCTTGCCATAATCGAAACAGGGATTTATTTTCCCAGAAATGCCTTGTAATTACCCAAAAATCAGCTCTTTTTTAGCCTCAAAACAGGGGAAAGGTTGTTGATAATAAAAAAGAAGTTCACCACCTTCGATGTCACCAAAACGTTATCTTAGTTAACTATGAAAAAGGTTTTCAGGATCATTCTGACCGGTTTAGCAATTTGCACTATTGCGATTCCCGATATGGGGTCTGAACTTTTGAGAAAGATCAGGAGCAACATACGTGATTTACAAAATAAGACCACAGACGGTATCAATGATCTGGCCCAGGGGCTCGGCAAATCTTCAACAGAAAAAACACATTAATACAAGTGTGGAAGACTGGAAGGGTACATCTAACTAATCTCACCAAACTATTATTCCATACCTCCACTTTTGTGTTTAGTGTTTCGATCTTTCGTAATATTTCATTGCCTCCGGCATTACTTTTTTTAAGTCTTCTATTCTTTGTTCGTCGGCCGGATGATCACTCAGGAGTTCCGGCAGTTTTTGTCCGCCCAATGCTGCCATACGGTTCCAGAATGGGATTGCCTCTTGTGGATCATATGCTGCCATGGCGGCAAAAATTAACCCATAGTGCTCTGCTTCGCTTTCCTGCTAGCGCGAATAGGGAAGAAGGACACCGATCTGAGCAGTGGGTCCATATACCCGGTTAAATATCGATACTGTTTTCGGATTATTTCCCAATGCAACATTTCCGGCAACCTGTATACCTTGCGCAAGCATCTGCTGGCTCATACGTTCGCGCCCGTGCCCGGCCACCGCATGTGTGATTTCATGGCCAAGTACGATGGCCAGTGCCGTTTCGTTTTGGGTAACGGGCAGCAAACCTGAGTAGACAACTACTTTACCTCCCGGCATGCACCAGGCATTTACTTCCTTACTTGAAACGAGATTGAATTCCCATGCATAGCCCTGTAACTGGTCGCTGGCGCCACGTTCATTATAATATTTGGTAATTTGCGGTAGCTATTCTGTTGCCGACCCGGCGGACCATTTCCTGATTCTGATCAGTAGCCGGCGCAACAAGGTTTTTTGATAAGAAATCTTTATACTCGGTAAGCGCCATCGTCTGTAATTCAGACTCAGGTACCAGATCGAGCTGGCTTCTGCCCGTAATAGAATTTGTTTTGCATCCGCAGATTAATAATATAGAAGAAATGATGCAGACGGAGATGATTGTCTTCATAATGGTTGTTTTAAGAGTCTATTTTCTTCATTGCTTGTAACATAATATCATGCCAACAGACTGACCAACTACAGAATTCCTCCTGAATTGAAAGCCATCTTTGCAAACTGGAAACAGAGGATTTTACCTGAAAAAAGGGCTGGCAACGAGGTCAACCCAACCCAACAATAGATTTAAGCATCTATGATCCTTAAAGGACAGAATATAGGAAACATTGATCTGAAAAGGTTGATTGCAGGTTGCCTGGCAAAAGATCGGTCTTGTCAGAAGGAAATCTATTCCGTCTACAGCCCAGCGATGATGGCGTTATGCATGCGGTATACAAAAGACCGGCAGGAAGCGGAAGAAGTTCTACAGGATGGCTTTTTACAGATGTACAGAAGTATTCAGCAATTCAAGAATACCGGAACATTTGAGGGCTGGCTTCGTAAGATTATGATAAACTGCGCCTTGCAAAAATACCGGCGTAAATCTGACCGGTTTAGTACGGTCACCATATCCGAGGAACTAAATTATTTGCCCTCTGTTTTAAGTGTTTTAAATCAACTTCAGGAAAAAGAACTAATCCGGTTAATTCAGTCGCTGCCTCCTGCCTGTCGCCTCGTTTTTAATTTATATGTTTTCGAGGGTTTGAAGCACCGCGAGATCGCGCAGTTATTGGAAATTTCAGAAGGCACATCAAAATCGAACCTGTTTGATGCCAGAACCATTCTTAAAAAACAAATAAGAAAGGAATTTAAAATTGCGAAATAGGCAAAAATGAAAGATTCGTTTCAGAATCATGTGGACAATTTATTCCGTGAAATGCTCCAATTTCATAAAAAGGAGCCTGGGAGACGTGTCTGGGAGAATATTGAAAAAGAACTGGACAAAGAAAATAAAATCGCGCTGGCCAACAAAAGCAAACGGGGGTTGAAAAAAATTAGCGGTTTGGTGCTATTGTCCTTTTTTCTGAGCTCATCGCTTCTCTATTATGGGGTGCATCTGGTTCTGCAAGAAAGATCCGTTATAGCAGTCAATATTAAAAAATCCGGAACAGGAAAACGAACGCTCAAACCGATAAAAAGTTTTCCCAATGGACTTGTTTCCATTGAATCGAACCATACTGCGAAACCCCATTTCATACCAGGGATTGGAATCGAAATAACAGATCCTAACTTTGTTTTTTTGAATATGATCCATTCACCCGTTTCATTGGGTGCTGATTTTATTCCGGTTATTACAAAGGACCAGGTCTTTCAATCGATGACGTTTCCGGTAAACAGGCCTTTATCCCTCCATCCATTTGCTGGTGAACATATCATAAAGCTTCAACAACCAAAATTCAGGGATAAATTTTCAATTACTCCTTATTTTTCACAGGAATTTGCCGGTTATAATTTTACCGATAACGATATAACGGCACCGAACGGAAAGGAAATAGAAAAAGCAGAAAGAAATATCTTCTCAGCATCTGTCGGCGTTTATTTCAATTATAAAATAAATAAAAGATGGATGCTTCAGACCGGATTCAGTTATTCCTGGTCGAGAAGTATCATGGATTCTTCACAATCCTATGCCGTAATGAATGCGTCAGGTGATATCGCGTTTAAATTAAATACAGCATCCGGGTTTAGTTTTTTGCATTCCCCTCCCTTTATAGTGCCCATGGTAGGCGACAGTATGGCCACTGCCAAGACCCACAGCGAACTTCATTATATAACGGTCCCACTCGTTCTGTCATACCGGATTCCCATGCACAGATTTACATTGCTGGCGGGGATGGGTATGACATTTAATGTACTTACGCATGCGACCCTTGAAACGGATATTTACGGAGCAAATTATAAGCAAAACGAATCAGAGATTCCGTTGAGGGGATTGAAAAAAATAAATCTCGGGCTATTGATAAAAACTGAAATTCAATACCCCTTAACCTCAAAAATGGTTGTCAGCCTGATTTCGTCTTTTAAAAACACGTTGGGTCCCATCAACATGAACAGCAGCAGCCTGTCGGCCTATCCATATAATTTCGGAATTGGCGCCGGTATCGTTTATTTATTTTAATAAAATCTGTTCACCCAACCCTGTTATGATATAGAGCATCCTTGTATTCTAGATCATGAAGAACAATTATAACTGGTTGCAAAGCGCGAAAAAACTTTTCACTCGCTGGACTGATGATTTAAGTGAAATCTATATAGAGTTCTTTGCTGCCCTGATTTTTTTTATAACCGCCGGCGGTTTGTTTTATATTTTGATCCATTTCGTTATTCCGGAAAAGGAAAACGTGATTGACAGCCTTTCCTTTTACTATATGAAATCGTGGATAACGGATGCGAATACAAAGGTGGCTGTTTTTGTTTCATATTTTGGCTCCGGACTTTTCCTGTTGCCCGCCTATTTCTTTATTATTTATTCCCTGGCGTCAAAAGGTCGTAAGACCTATGCGATATTTGTTTTTACCCTGTCAGTTTCCAGTCTTCTTTTGGGTCTGGTCTTAAAGGAGCTATTTCAAAGACCCCGTCCCCTGCATAAAATGGTTGGAGCAGGAGGTTATAGTTTCCCAAGCGGGCATTCATTGGGAGGTTTCATTTTTTGCTGCCTGGTTATTTTTCTCGTTTGGAAATTGAAGTCCGGCCGGTTGCATAAATACTTTTTATATTTAATCAGCGCTGTCTTTGGTATAATAATCGGACTCAGTCGCATTTATCTGCATGTTCATTATGCGACCGATGTTCTGGGGAGTTTTTTTGTCGCCATCGGGTGGTTCGCCCTTATTTACACCATGTTTATACTTGTGTACAAAAATGAATTGCATCAGGTTAATGAGCGAAATGCCAGGAAGCAGGATTTTTATGAAAGCAATTATGATATCTACAATTAGAATATCTGCGACTTGTTTATTGCATGGCCGTACTGCTATTGCCCGCTGTTGATGAAACAATGGCTGTTACTTCGACAGTGACATTGAGCCCCTGAGAGGCACTTGGATTTCTCAGGACCAGGAAACAGGATCCGTAGAGGAAATCTTTTACCTGAATTACCCCTGAAATATAATTTTGCCTGGAGTCATTCATAAGGAAACTGACTGCGGGTCGTTTATTGACATACTTGTTTACTTCGTTTGGATTAGTCATCACATAAACATCACATAAACCAGATCCACCCGGAACACTAATTGTTCCAAAAGCATTTGAAGTGATTCCAAGATCGCGGATCAGTAACTTATCCAGTTGCCCTGTTAAATCGCTATTCAAACACTGTTTCCTGTTCGTGGTGGTTGTAACTGTATAATACCACTCAACGGTGTTAGCAGGCAGTTCGATTGGCAATACCTGCCTTGAACTGTTGCCAATTATCGCCCGGGAACCTCCTTTTAAGAAAAACGAATGGCTGGTTATGACTGGAACAACCTTATAAACCGGCTTGGTAATCTGGGCAAACGAAAGGGCTGATTTGCAAAAAATCAACAATAGAAATAGCGTTTTCATCGGAAGGATTTTATATATAACGTCAAAAACTTCTAAGTATTACGGTGGAATTGGATCTTTATTGAGTTTCCGTGCTCCCCCCAACACAATGTTGTGAAAGTCCGTATGATGGATGTCGAAGCCGCACAGTTTTATTTCAAATCTTATTCATAACAACCTTATTTACTGGCAGTTATCCCAAATCACCATTTTATTTGAACGAAACGGTCCGAACTACAGAAGATAAATTGAATGGATAATTTTTTATCCTGACCCTGAAACTATAGTCCTGACTTCTTATACAATCATTATTTTGTTTCAAGGCAAATTGAGCAAACCTGGCAATTGTTAAAAAATGAGACCAGTATTGATAAGAATCTTTCTATACCGGATGAATTTTAAATTCCGAAATTTTACCATTTGTCAGATAAAAATAATGATCGACCCATTCATCGGCCAGCAGTTTCCCCTGTACATCATGAACAACCTGATGTACTTTTATTTTTACAGTTTCATTTTCAATGTTGATCTTTAATGGAGTGACCTTTGACTTTACAATTTTAAACTGCCGGGTCCAGTATTCCCTTACCCCTTCATGACCATATACATAACCTCCGTCCATCCCATTAGCCCATTTTACATCTGTTGTCATTTGGGAAATAACCAAATCGATTTGCCGGTTATTGAAGTTCTTATACAGTTCCTGGAACAAATGTCTGATCGTTTCCATCTTTTGTTTTTCACTAAATTATTTTACAAATAGAGTATAATTTTTCCTCTTCATGTCATACTGGTCTCATTTTTTGTTATGAGACGATAGCAGACATTAACATTAATCGAATGGTGATTTTTTGGGGTACTTGCTGAAGCATAGGGGAATTCTGTTAGTTTTGGCTGACTAAAACCAACATTTGAAAAGAGATCTCCGTCTTTGGCTGGCTTTTGCAGCGATTTATATTATCTGGGGTACCACCTACCTGGCTATTAAAATCGGAATCGAATTTATACCACCCTACATTATGGCTTCTCTGCGCTATTTAATCGCAGGTGGTTTGTTGTTAATGTTCTGCATGGTCAAACGCGAATCTATTTTTTCAACGAACATCCTTCAAAATATTGTACTGGGTGCTTTTATTATGACTTTTGGACAAGCCACCGCTTTTTGGGCTGAAAAATATATTTCATCCGGACTGACAGCTGTGTTTAATTCTTTATTACCGATATGTTATATCGTTACGGACAAAAGAAACTGGGCTAATTACAGAAAAAGTAAATTGACAATCCTAAGTATTGGCCTGGGCATTGTAGGAATCGCGATTTTGTTTATCAGTCCGGCACCCGCTTCTGAATCACATACAGGCTTCATCACTGTGTTGGCGTCAGCCATTACTGTAGCAGCCTGTTTTTGCTGGGCTGCCGGTTCATTATACTATAAATACCATAACAAAACGGGGTCCTTATACGCAAACGTGGGCTGGCAACTCGTCGGAGGAATGATCTGTTGCCTGATTATTTCGGCAATTGCGGGTGAATGGCAAAATTTTAGTTATCGGTCTGTACCCTTGAATGCCTGGGTCGCCGTGTTGTATCTGGCTATTGCCGGATCCATCATTGCGCTGATCGCATTATACTGGCTGCTCGCTCGGCGGCCCGCTGCTGTTGTAGGTACTTATGCTTATGTCAATCCGGTTATTGCCGTCCTGCTCGGATATTTAATTGCCGATGAAAGAATCAGTTTCATTCAAATCTTCGGAATGATCGTAATTTTAGTAGCTGCTTATATCGCAAACCAAGTCAAGTTTGCGACAGGAAATGGATAGCGGTATTTATTATGAAATTATTATGTCTCTGTATTTTATCAGTCATATTATCCGGACCTCTCATTGGTCAGGATAATAAAGAGCACATTGTTACAAAAACATATTATAATAAATGGAATGTTACATATGTATCCGAAGATTTATTTGAATATGAGCACGGATCGGATGATAAGAGCGGGGGGAAGGACGGAGTAACCATATTATATTTTCCCCTGACGATGATCGATGATGGCATTTATGGCTCTGTTGGCATCATTCTGACAAATGAAAAAAAACCGGAACATATTTTGGAACTTTCTTTTCCAATCGGCATCGGAAATAAAAGTTATGAGGATCTTGCAAATAATGATATGAGTGTAAGGGTTTTACTGATGTCGGATAAGGATTCAGTTTTAAAATCTGCGAGCTATGAAAGCATGGAGGATCAGGTGACTGTAGGTGGACATGAATTTGGAGGCAGACTATACCGGTTTTTAATAGACAGTGAAGATTTTAATAAATTAAAAAATCGTGTTCCCAATAAGCTGCAATTGTATTTCAAAAGTAAAGTCAATAAAAAATCAAAGCCCAAGAAGCGCTCTCCGGGCGGGTATATATCAAGTGAAAATGCAATGATCAGCAAATTTTCCTCTTTTGCCAATTCGATTGGTAAAGTTAAAATACTGGAGATAAAATAAACGTTTCCGTTTTTGATACGTCACTGTTGGCGGAGGATTTATACCGGCGCGTTGATTTTATTTTTTCCAGGCTTTGATGCATGCGTCTTCAGGTAGTAATGCCAAAGTATCATCGCTGCGACGGTACGATATGGTTTCCAGATTTCAGCTATATCCAGGATCTCTTCCTTCGAAAAATCTTTTGCAAGACCCTTTACTGCAATAGTGGCATTCCTGACGGCCAGGTCCCCGACAGGAAATATATCCGTATGCTGTAATACAAACATGAGATATACGTCAATGGTCCAGCTACCAATCCCTTTTAATGTTATTAATTTTTCACGAACCTGTGCGTCAGACAAAGTTTCCATTTCTTTCAGATCGATCTGTTTATCCATGAGCGCTTTTGCCAGGGATTTCACATATATGATTTTCTGACGGCTGAAATAACAGTCCCGGAGTTCTCCGTCATTTATTTGCAATAGTCGTTCAGGTGTTATCAACAGGATTCTTTCACGAAGCTTTTCGAGGGCTGCGAGGGCCGACGCCAGTGAGACCTGTTGTTCCAAAATAAAATGTACGAGGGTTTCAAAACTATTTGGCCTTGTCCACATCGGAGGATATCCGAACTGCTCAATGACAGTCGCCAGGTCTCTGTCTTTCCCTGCGAGCCGGTCACAGATAGAATGAAAATTAGAAGCTGAAAAGGATCTGAATTTTTTTGTCACAAGTAATATATTCAAAAATATGCGTTAGTAAACCAGCTGACTTCTAAGAAATGATTTGTAATGTTTTAGAATCCTTCTCGCCGTTGAAAAACTTTTCCAGCACATATTGAAAGACCGGATCTGTGCCTGGCAGCATGGAGAATAAGGTCATGGAGGATTTTAGCTTGAGGTCATCCGGATTTCCAAATACCCTGTGTGCATCAGATGTATTCAGTTTCAGCAATTCGCGGGATATATTTATCAGCCGGGATCCCAAAACCGGGTGTTTTAAAAATTCATCCGCTTCCTGCAGATCTTTTATAGCATAATACCGCGATGTTTCACTAAAACCAAGTCCCGCGATCTGTGGAAAAATAAACCACATCCAGTGGCTTTGTTTTCTGCCCTGCTGAATTTCTGAAAGCGCCATTCGATAAGAATTTTCCTGCGCATCCGTAAAACGTTTCAAACTGTTTTCCATTGATTAAATTTACCGAATATTAAAAATGCAATGCCTGAAACGTATAATAATAAACCCGTATTCACACTGCTGGATGTGACACGCAGTATCCAGAAAACAATCGCAGAACGATATAAGACCCCTGTATGGATCAAGGCTGAATTGAATAAATTGAATTATTATAAACAATCCGGTCATTGTTTTCCCGAGCTGGTTGAAAAGCAGGAGGGGAGGGTGCTTGCGCAGATGAAGGGTACGATCTGGAAGGATGATTTTATAATAATCAACAGGGAATTTCAGCGTGTGCTTCAAGAACCGCTGAAGGATGGTGTAAAAATACTTTTTCTGGCTACGATTTCCTTTGAGCCGACGCATGGACTTGCCCTGCGGATTATGGATATTGACCCGTCGTTTACCATGGGCGATCTGGAAAGGGAAAAACAGGAAACGATACAAAGATTGAAAAATGAAAATCTCTACGATAAAAACAGGGAGCTCCGCCTGGCATTGCTGCCCCAGCGGATGGCTGTCATATCGGTGGAAACCAGCAAGGGCTATGCAGACTTTATAAAAATCATCCATTCTAATGCGCACGGTTATCGGTTCTTTCACCTGTTGTTTCCTTCCCTGCTGCAGGGCGAAAAAGCTGTCGCATCGATGATGGCTCAGTTAAACCGTATCAGGAAAGTAAAAGACCATTTTGATCTGGTAGCGATCGTAAGAGGCGGCGGTGATGATATTGGCCTGTCCTGCTATAATGATTACCGCCTGGCCAGAGCGATCGCCGAGTTTCCACTACCGGTACTTACCGGAATTGGTCATTCCACCAATGAAACGGTCTGTGAGATGATTTCTTATTCGAACGCGATCACACCGACCAAACTGGCTGAATGGCTATTGCAGAAATTTCACGATTTTCGTGAACCGGTAGAGGCCGCAAATAAAACCATTATAGATAAATCGCTTCGCCTGATCAGCGAACAAAAAACAAGATTCAGTTCAGAAGTAAAATTGTTTCGTTCCGTTACAATAAATATGCTTCAGCGCAGGAGGAATGATATGAAAATACAAACCCAGTCATTGTTGCAGCAATCAGTATTCCTTTTCAGACATGAGAAAGCAGATCTGACCCAATTTCAGAACCGGATTTCCGGTGCGACAAATATTTTATTAAAAAGCAGGGGCATGGAGCTCGAGCATATCCGCAAACAGATAAACAATATGAGCCCTGAAAATGTTCTGCGGCGCGGATACAGTATTACCCTGATGTACGGAAAGGCAATAAGGAGTCTTGAAGATGTTCAACCAGGTGATACAATAAACACGACTATTTTCGAGGGAAATATTACGAGCATTGTTCAGTCAACCAATAAACCGGAAAGCCATGAGTAAGGAGCCAAATTACACAGAAGCCTTTGAAGAATTGCAGGAAATCGTTTTAGAGATTGAACAGGGCGAGATATCTGTTGATGAGCTTTCTGAAAAAGTAAAGAGGGCCGCTATTCTGATTAAGATCTGCAAAGCGAAACTTACCAGCACCGAAGAAGATGTGGCCAGAATCCTGAAGGAGCTGGAGAAATCGACCGAAGAAAATGGGTGACCTTTATTCGTTTTTCGTAATTACCAGGTTCGCAAAATCTCCGGACAGGTCGCTGCACCAAAGGCCGAATTTTTCACCGTTATGATTTTTGAATCTTTTTACCCGGAGGCATGGTTCTGCAGCAGCGTTTACATATACCCGTATGCTGTCGGAATCAGCGATAATGGTTGCATGAAACCATCGCGTGGGATCCGGTGCAGGAAAAATCGTATTTTCAAAAACAAGCGGATGAGTCTCTCTGAGTATATTCCATTCATGGCCAGGGAGGCTCATGTATTGAACCATATGTTTTCGATGGAGACTGTCTGAACTTTCAAAATTAAATGGTCTGAAATAAAGACATTCATAGTCACTATCATTTTGAGCGCTAAACGCCACGCCAATAAAACTTTGCCCGGGAATATTTTTCCCCCGCAGATCGATTTCTATCCGGCCATTGGTAAAGGTCACATCCTTCAGCCAGGCATTGCCCTGTAAACTAACTGCTGGCCGGTCAGTACTATCTGTTATCCGAACCGTAAGGTTTCGAGCGATTTTCGGTGCAATCATTTGACCGTCGCGTAATTTTTGAACGAGGTTATAATGGGTAGTCTGGGCTTTGCCAGTGTATGACAATAGAAATAAGAAAATGCCGGAAATTTGTTTTAACCTTTTCATATCGGCGGCGTTTAACATTTTTCAGCGAACCGCATGCCATTTTATAAACAGATGAAAGCTATACAATTGAAATCCGGCGATCTGTTTAACTGTCGGTTTTACCTGGTAATGGCTATACGTGCTTTTACACTGGCTAAACTCACAATCATCGGCTCGTCAGAATTCCAATCAACAAAACAGCGATGAACTTGTTTGCAAAGTTGCTGATTTTTAACGTTTTATGAAATTCATATAAACTACAGCTTCGTAAGTTTACGATAAAAATCGAGTGTTCCCGCGCTATCGGGAATGGCCAAACGAATCTATATTTGATATATCCAATCCGAAAGAAATAACCGATCCAGTCCGAAAGAAACCATCCAATCCTAACGAAAGACAATTAAAATCCTGTTTTTTGAATGACCGCTACCAACACTAGCGGTTTTTTCATTTTATAGAACCCCGTCTCTTCAACTTTGCATCTCTTTAAATAATTGCGGCGTATGTGTGACCTCAATGGTTTCGCCGCTGGTTAACTGAATCCGCGTTACCGACTTGTTGCCGAACTTTGCAACAATTATATGCGACTTGTTGATCAGAACAGGGATACCCTGCATTTCTACTTTTATAAACTGATTTGCCATTAGAAAAATTATTTTTTGAAGTGAAACAAATGCCGAAAGTACGTGCAAAAAAAGATAGCAAACATGAAGCTAAATAAATTAGTAAATTGTGAGCAGGCCTGAACCCATCGCTTAGCCGCCGGTAGAATGACGGCCGTTTTCGAATAATTAAATGGCAACTTTGCAGAAAGGAAGTAAAATCAAGATCATCTTTTCCATATTTCTTTTAATGCATCTCTCTAATGCATATGCACAACATATTCATCGACCCTTTCCCCAACACGCCGGTTATTTTAGCGGAGTCATAACACCCAATCATATTTCTTCCAGGGAAATGGATGACAGTGTCAGGTCTTTTTACTTCCAATGGAAAAACCGATATATCAGGAAAAGCCAATGTTCGGATTCATATTATGTGTGGTCTGAAAATTCCGGCAAAAATCATGAATGTGTTTCCGAAGGTCAGGGATACGGCATGATCATCGTTGCCCTGATGGCAGGCGCCGATTCTTTATCTCAGTCAACATTTGACGGATTATTAAAATACTATCTGGAACATCCCAGCAAAAGAAGTAAGGTGCTGATGTCCTGGGCCCAGCGTAGTGCTTGCGGTCATGATGAAGAGAGCTCCGCGAGTGATGGCGATATTGACATCGCCTATTCCCTGCTATTGGCCGACGCACAGTGGTCCGGTCATGGAAATATAAATTATACACTGAAAGCGAAATCTATCATCGGTGCCGTGCTGGAACAGGAAATCAATGGAAAGACATATTCCGTTTTAGAGAGTAATTCCATAGAATCAGACAGCAGGGACTATTTTGACATGCGTTCTTCAGACTTTATTCCTTCCGAATTTCGTTCTTTCTATAAGGCAACAAATAAAAAGGACTGGCTAAAAACCATTGACAGTTGTTATAAGATATTCAGCTATGTACAACAGAAGTATAGTCCGGATGCCGGACTGGTTCCTGATTTTATTCAGGCGGTTAACAAAAATCCAGGGCCTGCAAAAAAACACTATCTGGAAAGTAAGTATGACGGTATTTATAATTATAATGCCAGCAGGGTACCCTGGCGGATCGCTACGGATTACATTGTAACCGGGGACAGGCGTTCAAAACTATTTCTGGAACCAATCAATAAATGGATACGTGAAACAACGGCTGGCAATCCGGATAATATTTCAGCCGGATACACATTGGGTGGAGAAGACCTGAAGAGCAGGAATTTTGAAGCGTTAAGTTTTATTTCATCTTTCGCAATATCGGCCATGGTAAACGAAAAAAATCAGGAATGGCTGAATAAACTATGGGACTATACGATCCATTTTAAACTGAAAGATTTTGATTACTTCGACAACAGCATAAAAATGCTGAACCTGATTATTTTATCACACAATTTCTGGGTTCCTTAGTTATCCTGAGTCATTTATTAAAGATTCTTTGCCAGGCGCCGGTGGACCATAAAACCAGAAAAACCAGCATTGGCTGAAACGGCAATCGAAGCCATCGTTTGATATCGGTATTTAACCCGAAAGCGTTCCTGTGCTCAACCAATTGGGCAATGTTGCCCGGAAAAACCAATACAAAAAAAACCGCGACGATCCATCCCATCTGAATTCGTTGTTTGCCCAATAATACAAGGGAAGCACCAAGCAATATCTCAACAATTCCGGATAAAATGACGACCAAGTCCGGTTTCATCGGCACCCAGATTGGAACCTGTGCTAAAAATTCCGTTCTCGAGAATGTCAGGTGACTGATTCCCGCGAAGATCAGAAAACACCCCAGCAGTATGCGAACTGTGATCTGAGCGCGTTTTTGTTTATCATTTACAAGCGTCATTCTTCAGAATGATATGTCTACAATTATACACTGTATAAATTATGCCACGGCAAAAATTCTACATGTCCGGTTTTTTATAATGCCGGATGAGCTATCAGCTTAATAATCAAAAGGAACAGGGAAGAAACGGCGTTGTAAACGACAGCGGCATGGTTTGGGATATATGCAAGGTAAATAAAAGTCATGGCAGAGTTACATGTACAACGCAAACGAAACAGCCATCTGTGGTTATGGCTGATCATCATCGTAATAATATTATTTCTGGCCGGATTATTTATTTACGGTCGCTTTGATCATCAGGCCCAGGTCATAAAAGGGAAACCGACCAGTCAAACAAAGACAGATTTTTCTAAAACTAAAACAATCAATGATGTCTAACAATAAAACAATCTATAATAACCATCTCGTAGCCCTGGATGAAAGTGGATTTGAAATTGTAGACGGCGAAACAGACATCAGGAACTGGTCGGTTGTTGCCAGTGAAAATCAATTGGTGGGGCGCGTATCCGAGTTGATATTCGACGAGACATCCCATCGGGTCATATACATGGTCGTGGATATCAATGGCAAGCCATTGAATCTGATTTCCAGGAGCGTGATTGTGCCTATTGGTCTTGCCGAAATTGACCGTAAGGAGAATCTTGTGATCATTCCGGCTCTTACGGTTGGACATCTGGCGTCTCTTCCTTCTTATGAAAAGGGGAAAATCAGCATCGATACCGAAAATGCCATACGATCGGTTTTTGTGCGGACTCATGGGGTTGTTTATGTGGGTCAGGAATTGGCTTATCGTCCCAATGTTTCCGAACAGGAATATATAGATGAAGAGACACCATATCGTACCGGCCGCGTGTTAACCGACAATGCGACATTCAAAGAGGAGATCAGGGAGAATATCATCAAGGTAAAAGAGACTGTGAAGAAAATGGAAAGAGACTTGGAGAAGTTAGATTAGTATAAGAGTATAGGAGTATAAGAGTGTAGGAGTTGGGATACCGTCAGGACCGGAACCTGGATTGTATTTCGTTTCATAAGTGAACGCGCAGGGATCCTTGTTTTAGCCACTGGTTGGTAAATATTACAATTCGTTAGCCAATGAATAACTCTTCGGCTGGTTAAAAAAATTATTCTTTTTCGTAAAATTTGATTTTGTTTTCCTGTAGAAATTTTTTTATAATATCCACGTGGATACAATGACCGACATGCAGGAAGGGTTGATTGGTCACTTTAATCTTCACGCCATTTAAATTGTATTAGAAATTTTTCATGTCGAAGCCCAGATGCAGGTGATTCGTACTGGATTGCATTCCGCAAACGGTGCCCTCTTTGTCAAACAGGGGACCGCCGCTTTGACCCCTTAGTCCGGGTGTGCTCAATTCGATACCTGCAATTTCTTTATCTCCCTGAATATGTCTGGTCAGCATCCCTTCCAGAGGGAACCTGGGCGAATCAGATATGCCGGTTTGAGTCCATTCGATATCATCCTTTTCTGCGTTGTATTGGAAATTTGAAAACTCCGGGAACGGAAAACCCAGGCGACACAAGAACTTACCCTGTTTTAGTACGGAAGAATCTTTCAGGAATTTTGCATAAGACTGGTATAATGAATTTTTAAAATTCTGGATGATTAAAATGGACAA
>Ga0206913_1058_pt1 | contig 26903 bp, 25 predicted proteins | sample Alteio_BWOrgHeat_72_FD_152942 | JGI IMG/M metagenome (GOLD analysis project Ga0206913, IMG submission 152942) | Enriched cells from forest soil in Barre Woods Harvard Forest LTER site, Petersham, Massachusetts, United States -... | ecosystem: Environmental > Terrestrial > Soil > Temperate forest >... | reverse complement strand
ACAGTTTATCAGTAGCTGCAGTTTCTTCTTTTATTTTTTCTTTCACCACATCGGCAACCGTTTGCGGATTGCTTCCGGCAAAATAGAGCACATGTTCCAATTGTTCTTTTTGCAATGGAGTCAACGAATCTTTTTGCGACAGGTATTTTTTTATTTTTTCAATGTTCTCCGAACTGCCTGTAAAATCAGCAAGTGCCTGCATGGCTTTTTCGGTTTCTCTTGCCGAAACAGTGTCTCCCTGCACAATATGTGTTTGCGATTTCCATTGTGCTTCATTCGCAATGGTGCTTAACTCCTGGTACTTTTTATTGTAATTATTTAAAAATGTTTCTACTGTCTCCTTGTTTTCTTCCAGCTTTTTTCCGGAATTTTTACATGCGCCTACAACCAAGGATAATGCTACAACAGTTGTCATTGCGAGGACTTTTTGTCCGAAGCAATCTTTTATATTATGGCTTAGGTTTTGAGATTGCTTCGTTCCGCTCGCAATGACGGAATAGATTGATTTTTTCATATTTCCTGTTTTTTATTCTACTTTAATTTGATTGGCAATGGCAATGGCTCTTTTTTTAATTTCTGTTACATCCGATCCTGTTTTATCATACGCCAGCGCAACGCCCATTCTCCGATACGGACGTGTGGTGGGTTTGCCAAATATTTTTATATCCGATTTTATATTTGCTGCTGCTTTTTCCATTCCGGTATATTTTGGACTTTGTCCGTCTTTGCTTGCCAAAACAACTGCACTTGCTCCTGCTCTTTCCAATGTAATTTCAGGAATAGGCAAACCAAGCACGGCTCTTGCATGCAACTCGAATTCGGAAAAATTTTGTGTTCCCGCCAATGTCACCATTCCCGTATCGTGCGGACGTGGTGAAAGTTCAGAGAAATAAACTCCATCCGGAGCAAGAAAAAACTCAACACCCCAGATTCCCGCTCCTGTTAATGATTTTGTTACTTTGTCAGCAATGGTTTGAGCTTCTTTTAAATGTTCGGGTTTAATCGTTGCCGGCTGCCAGCTTTCCTGGTAATCTCCACGTTCCTGGCGATGTCCGATGGGTGGACAAAAAAGTGTTGGTCCGTTTTTTTGTGTTAGAGTCAGCAATGTTATTTCCGAATCGAACTTTACAAATGCTTCTACAATTACTTCCGTATAATCTCCACGACTTCCTTTTTGTGCATACTCCCAAGCCTTTTCAATGTCTTCTTCTTTTTTAACGTATGATTGTCCTTTGCCTGATGACGACATCAATGGCTTGACAACGCAAGGAATTCCAATGTTTTTAACTGCTGATTTTAATTCCTCTAAACTTTTTGCATAGGCATAGTTTGCGGTTTTTAATCCCAATTCCTTTGCTGCTAAATCACGAATTGCTTTTCGGTTCATGCTAAAATTGGCAGCGCGTGCACTCGGAACAATTTGTATTCCTTTCTTTTCATAATCGTAAAAACGCTCTGTTCGTATGGCTTCTATTTCAGGAACAATAATATCGGGCTTGTGTTTGTCAACAATTTTATCGAGCGCATCTCCATCAAGCATGTTGATGACTTCGCGTTCATCAGCCATTTGCATTGCGGGAGCATTGTTATACGAATCAACAGCAACAACGTATTGTCCAAGCCTTTTAACTGCAATAACAAATTCTTTTCCCAGTTCGCCTGAACCTAAAAGCAGAATTTTTTTTTGCATGACAAAAATCAGATCAGGTTGATTCTCTTTACCATTTCCTCTTTGTAGGAGCCTCCGATAGGAATTTGCTTTTTGTCTCCTTCGAGTATAACATTGGAGTGTTCAATGGCAACTATTTTGTCTATCCGAATGATGAATGAACGATGAACTCGGACAAAATCGGAGCTTGGTAATTTCTTTTCAATGTCCTTCATCGTTGAGTGGATGGTATATTTTGTGTCCGAAGTATTTATTACCACATAGTCTTTCAGCGCTTCCACAAAAAAGATGTTTTCGGTTTTTAGTTTTACAAGACGTGAATTTGCTTTTACAAAAAGAACATCTTTTGATTCTTTGTTTTCCACCAAAGAATACAACAGGTCTCTTTCTTTTTTCACATCCATTTCTTTCTGATGCTTGTAAAGTGCCATTTCTATGGATGAGTGCAAATCAATTTCTTTAAATGGTTTTATAATGTATCCGTGAGGTTCCGTGTATTTTGCTTTGTTTAACGTTGATTCATCTGCATAAGCCGTCAGGTAAATAATGGGCTTATGCAGTTTTTCCCGTATCTGTGCTGCTGCATCTATCCCGCTGATCTCTCCTTTCAACATAATATCCATAAGCACCAAATCCGGCTTAAGGCTTTCCGCCACGTTAACCGCTTCTTCTCCACTGGAGCAAATTGCTACCACATTGTATCCGAGTTTCTTCAGACTGTGCTGAATATCTTTCGCAACGATACTTTCGTCCTCAACGATTAAAATATTTGCTTTCGACATCTTTTATTTTTTATGATGGTTTCTAAATACAATTTTATATTTCGCTCCTTTTGAGTTATCAAGAACTATGTCTCCTTCTAATTGCTCAACTAAAGTCATTACTAATTGAAGCCCCAATGATTCTGTATTTCTGTAATCAACATTTTTCGGTAATCCTGCTCCGTTGTCTGCTATTTCAATTGTTATAAATTCTTCCGCCTGTTTTATAGATATATTTATTGTGCCCTTTTTCTGACCTGGAAATGCATATTTCAGTGCATTTGAGATCAATTCATTTATTACTAACCCACAAGGAATTGCGAGGTCCAAATTAAGAAAAACATTTCCAACATTTAACTTTAAACTGATATTATTATTTCGGGAGTATGAATGAAATAAATTATTTGTAAGGTTAACAACATAATCAGAAAAATTTATACTTGAAAAATCTTTTGTCTGGTAAAGAATTTCATGAATAAAGGACATGGACTTTATTCTGTTCTGGCTTTCTCTGAATAGGTCAAGCGTTTTTTCATCGGTAACATAAGATGATTGCAAGTTTAAAATACTTGATATTACCTGCAAGTTGTTTTTAACTCTATGGTGAACTTCCTTCAGCAATACTTCTTTTTCTCTTAATGATTGTCTTATTTTTTCTTCCGTTTCTTTTTTCTCCGTTATATCCCGAGAAACACCCATGGATCCTATTATTTGTCCTTTTTCATCTTTAATAACCGATGCCGAAAGGAAACAGATAAACTCTTCTCCATTTTTTCTTTTATTAATTACTTCTCCGGCAAACTTTCCGGTTGCTTCTAAGTCTTTATTTATTTTTGTCCGGTCTTCTCCGTCTTTGTAAAGAATGCCCACGTGATTTCCAACAACATCTTCTCTGCTATATCCAAATATTTCTTGTGCGGCTTTATTAAATTCTGTTACGTAACCTTCCTTATCTACAGCGCAGATTACATCTAATGAACTTTCTATAAGGCTTGTTATGTATTTCTTTCCTTCCTGAATTTCTTTTTCTATTTTTTTCCTTTCTTTTATTTCCTGTTGTAAAATCAGGTTCGCTTCTTCTGCCATCTGGGCACGCAGTTGCTCTTTTTCCAGTTGTCGCTGAAAGGATATATCGTGATAAACAACCAGCATGGCTTTTCTTCCTTCAAAGACAATTTCAATTGGTTTTGATTCTACTTCTATGATTGTTCCATCTGTTCTTTTAATCCTCATCAACATAAACTCCAAATGTTCTCCGTCTTCCATTTTCTTTTTTCTCTCTCTCACTACATCATGGTATTGGGGAAGCAAATAATGAAATATGTTTCGGGTTTTTAATTCTTCGAGTGCACTAATGCCCATTATCTTCAAAGCTGCCGGATTTGCAAAGAATACCACACCTCTTTCATCGTGTATGAATATTCCATCGGGCGAGTATTCTATCAAGCTTTTGTAGTTTTCCTGACTTTGTTTTAATGCGTCTTCCGATTTTTTTCTTTCTGAAATATCACGAAGAATTGCTTGTAGGTTTCCATCCGGAAGTCTTGTAACACTGGCTTCTACAAGTATTGTTTTTCCATTTTTGCACTTCAGATTTCTTTCACTGAAAAAACTTTCGCGGTGTTTTATTTCATTTATTCTAAGAGGGTTTTTTACCAAATCTCTTGGTGGAATTACATCAACAATGCTCATTTTCATAAACTCTTCCAAGGAATATCCGAGTATGGTGTGCCCTTGTCTGTTTGTCTGTAAAAACCTTCCCTTCTCGTCCATAACAAATATGGCATCGGATGCTGATTCTACAAGCATTCGGTATTTTTCTTCACTTTCCTTCAACGCCTTTTCATAAAGTTTTCTTCTGCTTATATCTCTGAAAGCAACTACTCTCAATTCTATTCCTTTATAAGTAATTTTTCTGGCCGAGACTTCGCAATGAATATTTGTTCCATCTTTTCTTATACCAATAACTTCGTATGGATTTTCGTCTCCCGATGTTATCCTTTGCATAATCATTTCTCTTGCTTCCGGGACTGCAAGCATTAGCGCATCCATCCCTATCATTTCGTTTTCTTCATAACCCAGCATTTTGCAGAAAGCTTTATTTACTTCCAGTATTCTGCCTTTGTTATGAATAATTATTCCTTCTGTTGTTGCATCAGAAAGCTGACGAAATCTTTCTTCGCTTTCCTGTAGTGATTTTTCATACTTGTCAATAACGGCAATGCCTGGGAAAAATTTATTGTCTTCCTTTTCCGTAAAACTGTCTATTGTCTTCTTATTTTTTTCCTTGGCTTTCATTCTTTCCTGAATCAGAGGAATTATTTTGCTCTACTTCTTCTTGTGAAGGTTTTACCATCACTCCGTCAAATTTAAGTTCCACATCATCTTTGTATTGTATTGTCAAAAATAATGTTCCATCTTCACTATAATATTTCCAATCGCCATCTTTTTTTCCGACAATGTATCTTCCTTCTTCTTTAATTTTTCCATCCTGATAATAATATACGTGTCTGCCATCCGGCTCTCCATCTATGTATTTGCCTTCAAACCGCAGTTTACTGTTGCCAGTGTAATAATGTTTCCATTCTCCGTCTCGTTTGTCTTCTTTATAATTTCCTTCTTCTCTATAATCTCCCAATTCATAAGTCCACAGTTTTTCCTTTTGTCCGTCTGCAAATTCTCCTTTTGTAATAACAACACCCGTATCGTTGTATTCTGTCATTAAACCATCTCTCAGGTCATCAACATAGTTCTCTTCTCGAAGCAAATTTCCATTATCATAATACCATCGCCATATATCTTGTGCTCTACCCTTTTTGTCGTATTTTCCTTTCTGTTCTATTTTTCCATTCTGATAATAAAATACCCATTCTCCTATTCTTTTACCGTCTTTGTATTCTCCATTCGATTTTAACTGCCCATTTGGATAATACTCTTTCCAAGGGCCTTGTTCATGACCTTGTTCATCAAGAATACCTTCACTGACTAAATCTCCATCTTTGAATATTTTTGAGTTGGTTACTTTTCCATCTATGGAATATTCTCTATGAATTCCCTCAGGAACTCCATCTTTATATCCCCCGGTATACTTGACTTTTCCACCTTCATAGTACTGTGTCTTAATATCTAATTTCGCTAATTCAGGCGCATTTTTTTCTTCTTTTCCATTAACATACTTTACAGTATTTAACAGGCTACCATCCAACGAATATTCCTTGTAATAACCATTTTTCTTATCATCTAAATAACTACACTCATTTTTAACACTACCACTTTCATAAAATTCTTTCCACATTCCCTGCTTATAATTTTGCTTATCTCTGCGATTTACTTTTTCTTGTTTTTTTACGTATCCTAATTTGTAGTCAATAACCGTAATAACATTTCCGCTTTCATCGTATTCAAATCCTCTGCCTTCTTCTTTCCCATTAACAAATTGAATTCTTTGCTGAATTTTACCGCTATTGTAATAATACAAAGAAATACCATCTTTAATATCGTTCACATAATTCTCAACAGATATCAATGTATTATTCTTTACATCATATACTTTTTTTGAACCATTTTTCTTTCCATTTTGATAATAATATTCAAACGCCAACTTACCTTCATCATTGTAAAATTTCCATAAACTATCTAACTGAAAGTTTTTTCTATTACCTTCCGATTTTATATTTCCATTTGCTGAATATGTTTTCCAGTATCCATCTGGTTTTCCATCCTTCATGAAACCTTCACTTGATATTTTTCCATTCTCGTAATAGAATTTATTATACCTATTAGCATTAGTTGTTTCCTTTTGCTGAGCAATGGAACTAGTAAACATTACAATAAGCAATATGATGTATGCGTATCTCATTTTTAGAAGGATAGCAAATTTAAGTAAAACAATATCAGTATTGTAATTATATAGTATTTAATATAGATATTTATAATGTATATTATATGCTGTTATAATGGTTAGTAATTGATGAGATAAAAAGTAGCAATTGACAATTATTAGTAATTGATGAGATTTTATTAAACAAAAACTAAATGATAAATAATTTAAATACAGGCATTTAAGATTTTATAAACACTGTGTTAATTAACTAATCGTTTGAAAAATAGCTGGGTAATTTTTTATTTATTTGTTTCATAAGATGTTTACTTTTGCTTCAATAGTTTTTATTAATAGAACAAATTATTTAGTTCTTATACTTATTAACATAAAACGATTACTTATGCAAAGTTTTATTCAAGTAATTAACAAATTATATTTATATGGAAAAAGATAAAAAAATATCTATTGGCGCTGATCATGCTGGATTTAAGTTAAAAGAAGTGCTTAAAAAGTATTTAGGTGATGAGAAAATAGAAGTAATTGATTTCGGGTGCTTTTCAGAAGATAGAGTTGATTATCCAGACTATGGTCATAAAGTAGCTAGTTCTGTGGAAAAAAAAGAAACAGAATTTGGTATATTAATTTGCGGAAGTGGAAACGGAATTAATATGGCAGCGAACAAACATAAAGGAATACGTTCGGCACTTTGCTGGAATAAAGAAATAGCAGAGCTTGCGAGATTACACAACAATGCCAATATAATTGCTTTGCCAGGAAGATTTATGAGTGATGATGAAGCAAAAAAATGTGTAGATGTGTTTCTTAACACAGCATTCGAAGGCGGAAGACATGCTCAAAGAGTAGAAAAAATTTCTGCCTGTTAGTTAATGGTTCGTTTGAGCCTGAGTCATTATTTTTTTCCATTTAACATAACCGTATATGGCCAACAGAACAAAAACAAAATATAAAATCGCGGTAAGATATAACATCTTATAAATGTACACAGCAATGTAAACTGCGTCAACAAAAATCCATAGGAACCAATGTTCTATAAATTTTTTTGCCATCATCCATGTTGCGGAAATACTTAATACGGTTGTAATAGTATCTAAAACAAGAACACTGCTTCCTGCTTTTTTAAGAATAAAAAACACAATAAAAAATCCAACTAATGATGTAATAAGAATGTAAGCAGCAGCATTTACAGGAGTTTTAGAAATGTGCGTTTCAAAATCAGTTGAAGTGTTGGATTTTTTTAACCAGGAATACCAACCATAGAATCCGATAACAATATAAAATAGTTGTAATCCCATATCGCCATAAAGCTGTGACTTAAAAAAGATAAACGTATAGATGCATACATTTATAATTCCTACCGGCCAGTTCCAGGAAATTTCTTTTGCTGCAAGCCAAACACCGGCAACACCGGTAATAAATCCCAACAGTTCTATATAATCTATTTCGGGCATTTGATTTTTGAAGACGGAAAAAACGTTATTCTAATTCAATGTTGAGTTCATTGAATTTATTTTTAAAAGCAATGAACTCTGCCAAGGGATCTTCCTTTCGCCAAATGGTGCTATGCACAGCCATTCCTGAAAATCCTATATCGTGGATTTGTTTTACTTTGTCTGTCGTAACACCTCCACGCGCAATAACCTTGTGATCCGTTCTTCCCATAATAGATTTGAGCGTATTTTCCTGATAACCTGACTGCAATTCACCGGTTAGATTATTGAAAATAGGAGTTAGGAAAACATAATGATACGATATGTTATATTCCTCTTCAAAAATTTTTGATGCTCTGCTAAAAGAGGTAGTAAGAATAGTTTGAGGATTTTTAATTTTCAGAAGTTTAAACTTCAGCCAGTTTTTAAATTCTTTTTTCTTGTCAGATTTACTTATGTGAATTCCTTTCAGAGAATATTTTCCGGCTAACTGGTGATGCGAATGTAAAACAATCCGGTTGTGGAAGTGTTCAGGGATCCGTTCAATGTAGTCTTTAAGCTCTTTTGGCGAGCACCCTGGTTTTCTGAGGTGAAAATTAAGAAGACCGTTTTCAAACATTTTAGTTACAATTACGGGTTCTTCTTTCGAACGATCTGCAAACATTTTAACAATAATATCATCTTCCGCTGCCAGTTTTTCAGAATTAGATATTACGATTAGTTTCATCTGTTTGGAGTTATTGTTTCTTGATAGCTTTTGATAATTTTCTTATCAGAGAAGGGTTTTTTTCAATGGCATTTCCTACAACGATGATATCTGCCCCTGCATTGCAGGCGCTAGAAACTTTTTCTGAGGAATCAATTCCCCCGCCAACAATCAAAGGAACAGAAATATTGTGTTTTATTTTCTTAATGACTTTTTCGGTGATCGGATTTTTTGCACCGCTTCCCGCATCTACATATATTAATTTCATTCCAAGCATTTCACCTGCCATTGCAGTGCAAGCAGCGATGTCTTCTTTATCAGCAGGAATGGGCTGCGTATTGCTTATATAAGAGGCTGTTGTTGTTTTGCCGCCATCCACAAGGATATATCCGGTCGGCAAAACGTCTAAATGGCTTGATTTTATAAGCGGAGCAGAAATAACATGTTGTCCAATCAGCAGATCGGGATTGCGACCTGAAATTAACGAAAGAAAAAGAACAGCATCAGCCTTTGTACTGATTTTAAGAAGGTTTCCGGGAAAAAGGATAACAGGAATAGTAGAATGTTTTTTTATTTCAGAAACACATTTATCTAAATGATCGGTTGTAAGCAAACTTCCGCCAAGAAAAAAGTAATCAACCTTTGCAGATTCCGCCTCTTTAATGATTTCGGAGAGAAATTCGGATTTGTCCGGATCAATAAGCACGGCAAATTGTTTTTTTCCCTCTTTAGAAAGTTTAAGTATTTTATCGTAGAGTTTTGAATGCATTTGTAAATAAGAAACAGATTACAATATTAACGATTCACAGCGTAAACTAACACACAATTTGCCAGTTTTTCGTAATGCAACAAACAATTTTTGCTATAAACATCGGTAATTATTTTGCCTGAAATGGTTCCTCCATTATTGTCGTAGATAAAAGGAGCAACCAATAAGTTTGTTTTAAAAACAAGACTTCCCCCCCCATATAATTTATACAATGCTTCTTTTGTACACCAGTAAACGTAAAGCTGCTCCAGTCTGTTTTGTGCTTTTATTGATTGTTGTTCTTCCGTATTCACGAACTTATGAACGACTTTTTCTATTTTGGGATCAATGATTTCGATATCAATTCCCGTATCTTCAGTATCAATAATTACAGCCACATACTGATGAGAATGAGAAATGGATATTTTGTATTTGGAGTCTTTTAAATAAGGCTTCCCGTGAAGATCATATTCTATTTTTAAATCATCAATTCCGGTTAATCTTTTTAAAAGCTGCTTTGAACATAGTTTTTGCTTTTTACGATTCTCGTTTTTAATTTCCTTTAATGATTCTTTCTCCGCATCGTTGATCTTAACCATTGCCATTAGTTCCTCTAACGATTCATTCATTTCCCAAACGGCAAGCTTGTTATTTGGATTAAGAGAAATTTCTTTAAGCAGTGGCATTTTCCTTTTGATTGTAGTAGCGAAATTAATGTTTTCGAATATATTGTAAATGTTAAAAAAAATCGGATATTAGCAAGTAAATAAATAGGTAAATGAAGCTTTTGAAACTAAAATTGTTTTTTCTTTTCTCTGTATTGTTTTTTGGATTGGTGAAATCGCAGGAAACACTTTATCCTTTTAAAGAAAAAGGTAAATACGGATATATAGATAAATCCGGTAAAGTTGAGGTATCAGCACAATTTGATTTTGCTGATAAATTTCATGATGGGCTTGCTATTGTAAAACAAAACGGGAAGTATGGTTTTATTGATCATGCCGGAAAAATAATTATTGAACCGCAATACGATGAGAAAATAGATGGCTATTTTTCTGAAGATTTGGCATGTGTTAAAAAGGGCGATAAATATTTTTACATAAACAAATCTGGAAAAGTGGCTATTACGCCAAACTGCATAAATGCCTATAAGTTTTCTGAAGAGCTTGCCAGACAGCAGGTTGGCTATAAGTTTGGGTATATTGATAAAACCGGGAAGATGGTTATCAACCCCGATTTTGATGCAGCCTACGATTTCAAGGAAGGACTTGCGAGAGTGAAAAAGGGCGACAAATGGGGATTTATAGATAAGACAGGAAAAGTAATTATTGATTTTAAATACGATGAAACATTTGAGTTTTCTGAAGGTTTAGCCAATGTAAGAATCGGAGATGAAAAAACCGGCAAGTGGGGATACATTGAAAAAACCGGCAAACAGGTGATAAGAGTTTCTTTTGATCGCGCATATCCTTTTTATGATGGGCTGGGATTAATTCGTGTAGGAGATTTTAAAACAGGAAAATTCGGATACATTGACAAGACAGGGAAAATAGTCATCAATCCAGAGTTTACCGGAGCATACTATTTTCATGATGGTTTGGCCGCTGTAACCACTGCACAATACATTAATGATGCTAAATGGCAGTACATCAATAAATCGGGTGAAATAGTTATTGCTCAAGGCTCCGATTATTATTCCGATTTTTATGAAGGTCTGGCGAAAGTCAGTTACAATGGAGTTCTCGCTTACATTGATAAAGAAGGCAAGGAAATCTGGAGAGAGCAAAAATAAAGCCCGTTTTTGCTGATAGAGCATTATTATTTACCTTTGCAATCCTTAATTAAAAACAAAAACTAAATGGCAACAACATCTTCAGTAGACAAATTCGTTAAATACAAAGTAAAGGACATTTCATTGGCGGAATGGGGAAGAAAAGAAATTAAACTGGCGGAAGCAGAAATGCCGGGCTTAATGTCCATCAGAAAAGAATATGGACCCAAGAAACCTCTTAAAGGAGCTCGAATAGCAGGTTGTCTGCACATGACCATACAAACAGCTGTACTGATAGAAACATTGACTGAGCTTGGTGCAGAAGTTACCTGGTCATCCTGCAATATATTTTCAACACAAGATCATGCTGCTGCTGCTATTGCTGCTGCAGGCATTTCGGTTTATGCATGGAAGGGAATGAACGCAGAAGAATTTGATTGGTGCATTGAACAAACCTTGTGGTTTGGCGAAGGTCGCAAGCCATTGAACATGATATTAGACGATGGTGGTGATTTAACCAACATGGTGTTTGATAAATATCCTGAATTGATTAAAGGTATTAAAGGATTGTCGGAAGAAACAACAACAGGCGTTCACCGTTTGTATGAGAGAATGAAAAACGGAACACTCCCTATGCCTGCCATTAACGTAAACGATTCCGTTACCAAATCCAAGTTCGATAATAAATACGGTTGTCGTGAATCATTGGTAGATGCCATACGCAGAGCAACAGACCTTATGCTTGCCGGAAAGGTGGCAGTAGTTGCAGGTTTTGGAGATGTGGGCAAAGGCTCTGCCGAATCATTGAGCAGTGCAGGCGTTCGTGTTATTGTTACCGAAATAGATCCAATCTGTGCATTGCAAGCAGCAATGGAAGGTTATGAAGTAAAGAAAATGGATACTGCCATAAAAGAAGCAGACATCATTGTTACAGCTACTGGTAATTGCAACATCATTGTTGATCGTCATTTTAAAGCCATGAAACACAATGCAGTGGTTTGTAACATTGGTCACTTCGACAATGAAATTGACATGGCATGGTTGAACAAAAACTATGGCAAATCGAGAGACGAAATAAAACCACAGGTTGATAAGTATACTATTGACAAGAAAGATATTATTGTTTTGGCTGAAGGCAGATTGGTGAACTTAGGTTGTGCTACAGGTCACCCTTCTTTTGTTATGAGTAACTCTTTCAGCAACCAAACATTGGCTCAGTTGGAATTATGGGCTAATGCTGATAAATACGAAAACAAAGTTTATACGCTTCCAAAACATTTGGATGAAAAAGTTGCTCGCTTACACTTAGAGAAAATTGGTGTGGAGTTAGAAAGTTTAAATGACGAGCAAGCCAAATACATTGGCGTTGATAAAAACGGACCATTTAAACCTGATTATTACAGGTATTAATGACTTACAAGGCACAATAATAAAAGCAGCTACATTGGGCTGCTTTTTTGTTTTAATGAGAGGACTGTTGTGAATCGTTTTTTATTCAGGTTGTCCTTTACCTTCATTAATGAGATTAACCAGGCTGTTTGTAATATGACCATTCCATCCTACTTCACAATCATCATAGCATTCAACGCCAGGAACCAACCCTAAGTGAGTGAAATCAATTTTGCTCTTATTCTTGTCAGATGAAATTTCAAAAACAACCTCGGTGCCCTTCCATTCTTTCTTGGCTTTAATCCAATGCAAATTGCAATCTGTTACTTTCCAAACCACTTTTTTGTTGGGAACTAATTCGCTGATTTGAAAGTCAACGAATGTTTCGCCAAAATCAACAGTAAATTTGTCGTTTAGTTTTTCTGTTTTGCCTTTCACCTTCTTTGCCCACCATTTATTTACCTGGCTGATTTTTTTCATTGCTTCTGCTGCCGAAGCATTTACTGTAATTGTTCTGTGAAAATCTTTTTTTTTCATTTCGATTTATTATTTAAAATGGTTTGTAATTTTTTGAGTTTGCCTGTCCAGAATTTATCAAAGTAGTTAATGAAATCCTGCAACTCGTTAAAGCCCTCTTGCTTTAAAGTGCAATAGCGTTCCCTGCCAATGTCTTTGATAGAAATAAATCCTGCGTTGTACATTATTTTTATGTGTTTTGAAACAGCAGGGCGGCTCATGTCAAAGTTTTCAGCAATGGAGTTTATTGTCATGCTGTCTTTCGAAAGCATCATCATCATTTGCCTGCGGCTTGGGTCGGCAATTACTTGGAAAACATCCAATGTTTGAGATGTCATTTTTTAATAGTGGTTAATAATTCAACTAATCGGTTTCCAACTATTGGCCAGCCGTTGTTATGTGAAATAAAGGCTTCCAATTCTGCGAAACCATCATGCACTAATTGCAATTCCGTTCCGTTTCCTTTTGGAGTGAGTGTCCATGAAACTTTTGAATTAATAGACATGTCGTCTTTTTTCCATGAATAGGAAAGTTTTTTGCAAGGAATTAACTCCAGCACTTCGCAATAATGCTGAATATTTGTGGACTTTCCATCTTTTCCTTTCAAGACGACAAAACGGAATTTGTGCCCTACTAATGGTTGAAAATCGTTTGGCATCAGCCATTGTTCAATCAATTCCGGCTTGGTTAAATATTCCCAAACCTCCTGTGGCGACTGTTTAAAGTGCCATGTTTGTTTAATTTCTTTTTGCATAACAGGTAATTTAAAAGTTACGCAAATGTATAAGTAACTTTTGAGTTACGCAAATTTATTTGCAAACTTGTTTGAAGAGAAGAATCGGAAGTAAAGATTATTTGTGTTGTTTGTGTGTCACTTCGAGTGTCCAGAGTGTAAACGTCTGGACTACTTGAACGGACAGTTATTATCAGAAATACTCAAATATAATATCGTTCTGCTCTTTCCATCATTGTCCGGTTTGGTTTTATCCTGCAACAGGAACCAATCCGTGGTTTAGCATTACTTGTTTTAATTTTGCCATATCGGGCGGACCGCCAGCATTGATTATTTCGGCAATGTCTTTAAAATAATCGGGACCCATTAAGCCGGGACTGCAATAGCAAAGAAATTCAATGGTTTCGTTGCTTTTGTTTGCAAAGGCATGCACGGCTCCGCGCGGAATAAAAAGAGAATCGCCAGGGTGTAGTTCAATGGTTTTTCCATCTACGGTGTAAGTGGCAACTCCTTTGAGCCCATAAACTGTTTCGTCAAAGTTTTCGTGGTAGTGAGCTGCGGCAATCTTTGCTCCCGCGCTGATTACACATTTAAACATTGTGAGCTTTGATCTTGTGTCGTTGGCATCAAGGCAATAATGAACTTCCATGCCTCCGAATTTGATAACTTCTTTGTTTGTCATATTTTTTTGTTTTAGAATTATGTCGCAAAGTAAATGCGCTGCTCTGACATGGTTCTTGATTCAAATCAAGAAATGCATAAAACTAAATTTTTGAATTTCTTTTGCGAATGCGACTCAGCGTTTCGGGCGTAATGCCTAAGTAAGAAGCGATTTGATACTGCGGAAGGCGCTGAAGCAGGCTTGGATTTTCTTTCAGCAGCCTTCGGTATTTTTCATCGGGAGATTCATTTACTGCTTTGCCTACTTCTTCTTTCAGCTTTACAATAATACGCTGATGATTTTTTAAATGGTACATAGTAAAGGAAGGAATGGTTGTTATGGCAATTTCCCAGTTTTTTCGGTTTAAAAAAATTAACTCGCCATCTTCCATTGCCTGCAGGTTTAAATTGGTTGGAGTGTCGTGCAAAAAGCTCATCAGCTCCCCTGCCCAAAAACCTTCTTCAGCAAAATAAATGGTTCGTTCAGTTCCTTCGGGGCTTATGTAATATTGACGGAGACAGCCTTTGAGTACAAAATAGGTTTGCTTCACCACTTCGCCCGCACTAAAAAGAATTTCATCCTTCTTCACATAGCGTTCTTCAAACAAGGCAATCAGGCGAGGAAAATCTTCGGTGGGGAAACTGTGTTTTGTTTGGAGTTCTTTAAGTAAAATGTTTTTGTCCATTCAAATTCAGTGGTTGTTTTGCTTTGTCCATTTTCTTCGTCCGTCCGCCAACAATTTTATCGTATTCTAATCTTTAGGCTCCCACAATTGAATTTTATTTTCTTCAAGATCTAAAATATGAACAAATTTGCCATAGTCAGAATCCTCAATTTTGTCTACAATTGTTACCCCTTCATTTTTAAGTTGCGCTACAAGAGCGTCTAAATTATCTACTCTGTAGTTTATCATAAAATCTTTTGCTGAAGGCTCAAAATATTTTGTGTTTTCGGCAAAAGGATTCCACTGCGTAAGTCCTTTTTGGGTGCTGTCATCAATTTGTCGCCATTCAAAGCTTGTTCCGTATGGGCTTGTGTTAAACCCAAGGTGTGTTTTATACCATTCGTTAACTGCTTTGGGGTCTTTGCATTTAAAAAAAATGCCGCCTATGCCTGTTACTTTTTTCATTTTTATTTAAAGATATATTTTTGTTCGTTGTTTTTCACTTATACTTTTCCATTATATTTTGGGTCAAAATCTACTATCCATTCAATTCCGTATTTGTCTCTGAAACAACCAAAATACGAACCCCAGGGACTATCTCCGATAGGTCCTTCTATTTGTCCCCCTGCCGAAAGCCCGTTAAATAATCTGTCTGCTTCTTCCCTGCTTTCAGCACTTATTGCAATTTTACTTCTGTTTTCATTTTCGTTTGTTTTTCCCATAATTTCCGGAACATCGTTTGCCATCAACATATTAGTTTTACCAATAGGCAAAGCAATGTGCATAATTTTATTTTCTTCTTTTTCAGATACCGTAAATCCGGGGCTTTTAAGGTCTTTAAAACGAATAACTTTTGCAAACTCTCCGCCAAATACCGATTTGTAAAAATTGAATGCATCTTCTGCATTTCCATTAAAGTTAATGTGTGGATTAATAAGTGCCATAGTTTTTATTTTTTAAGGTTTTTTATTTCTTATTCCAAATGTCTGAGTGCAGGGTGTCGCAATACAATAACGGTTTGCAGATTTGCGATGGGCGGGTTTTTCACCACAAATGTTGATGCGGAGAACTGAACTTTCGGCTACCACAAAACTGTCTGCGAAGCACGAAACCCCGCCTATTGCAAATGTGCTGTTAGCTGATGTTTTTTTCATTCCGTTTCAATTTGAAATGTCTTTCCGTTTAACTGTCCTCGTATTAAATTCTCCGTTTGCAGGTCTATTTTTAAAACACCATAGTCAAATTCTTTGTGATGATTTGGACACAATACGATTATGTTTCCAAGAATACTTTGTCCGCCTTGATTAACTGGTTTTATATGGGCAACTTCAACATAATTCGTTCCGTCCGCTGTCATTACTAACGAGTCGCAATTTGGAAACTGGCATTTATATTTAGTCACTTTTTTGAGCAGTTCAACAATTTGTTTGTCCTTACGCAGAGTCTGCTCAACTTCTGCCATTCTTTTCTCTGGACTAACATTTTGCATTTTTTCGTTTAGTCGTTTGAGTGCCAGTTTTAAGTCGTCCTCAAAGTTTGGAATATTTGTGTTTGTTGGAATGTCAAGTTGCGTTTGGTCTGCCAATGAAATTAAGGTCGAACAGAAAATGTGTTTGTCTATATTTTGAAAACCAATTCCAAAATTTCCGCAAAAATTTCTAAAGTCAATAAAGTTGTCAAGGTCGTTTAGTAAAATAGGTTTTTGAAAGTCAAACCCAGTTCCGTTTACGTGGTAATATTTATTCTGGTCTTTTGTAAAGTCGTCAATTTTGAAGTATGACCACAAATAATATTTTTTGATTTTTTCTGTCTTGCCAACTATTAAAAAACAAAATTGTCCAACTGCTTTTTCTACAAGCTTTTTCGAAGTATAAAACTGTGTTTCATATTTAACACTGTTGTCAAGTGTCAACAAGTCAACGCTGGTTTTGAAGTCAGTTTTAGGTGTCGGATAATTACCTAATCTGTCTGCGTTATGGTATTGTATGTAGTGTTGGTGTGTCGTCATAAAATATCAGCTAACTAGTGTATAAAAGCAATTGCACAAAGCCACCCAAAAATGGGTGTATAGGCGCAACAAATTATTAGCTAAACTAAAAAATAAGCAGGGCATAAACAAGTAAAAAATAGTACAACATAAAGCCTGTGACGTACTAAATAGCTCCTGTGTTGCACGACATAACTCTTAAAGGGTACATCACAAGCCTTAGGATGTACGACACAGCCTCTGAGGGGCACGACACAACGCCTGTGACGCACGTCACAGCTCCTATGTCGCACGACATAGCTCTTAAAGGGTACGTCACAAGCATTATGATGTACGACACAGCCTCTGAGGGGCACGACACAACGCCTGTGATGCACGTCACAGCTTCTATGTCGCATGTCACAAAAGCAAAAAACCTCAAAATCCCCTTAAATAGGGCATTACAGAGATTTTTATGTTAAAATTTGTTAACTGGTGAAACAAAAATATTTCTGCATCCGTTAAATGTTAAAAACACTGAAACGCAATAATAGCAATAGATTGAGAAGATATGGAAAGATTTTACGAGCCGATACATAACTTGTTTAACAGGCTTTTTTACTACAAGCATTTCTTTTGAAGGCGCATCAAAAGAAGGATCGGCAGTAAAGGGGCGCAAAAATAAAATAATATGAAACCTAAAGTGAGTTTGAACTTAAGCCGGATGAGTGTGCCGGTTAAGTTCGAGAAAGCGAGGCAGATAGTGGCTGCCATGACAGCGAATCCCACTATTTTTGAAACACCAACACCCAATCTGGCTTCGGTAAGCGATGCGGCTGATGCATTGGAATCAGCCTACAACGATGCAAAAGGTGGAGGCAACAAATCGAAAACAGCCCTTATGTACAATAAGGAAAAAGACCTGGACGATTTGTTAACCCGCCTGGGGCATTATGTAGAAGACATCAGCCTTGGCGATGCACAAATAATATTGCTGGCTGATATGGATGTAAAAAACCCGGGAGGACCGGTTAGTAATCTTGACCCACCTGTTAATCTTGAAGCAGGTGCGGGAGATGCCAGCGGAGAAATAAGCCTTATCTGGAAACCGGTTGACCATGCGCTCAACTACATGGTGCAAATAAGCAGCGGCAACAATGCCTGGACTCAATTAGACATAGTTACTAAAGCCAGGTATGTAGCAAGCGGGCTTACACCCGGAGTTCATTACAGTTTCAGAGTAGCTGCTTTGGGTACACCCGGAGTTGGTCCTTGGAGCGATGCTGCAAGCTGCTTTTCCATCTGAAAAGTGAATCAGGTTGCAGGTTAAATCCCTTCTCACTGAGAAGGGATTTTTTTATTTTTAATATTAGTTCCACGTGAAACATTTACGTATTATTTGTTTTATAGTCATTTAATATTTGTAATAATACCAGTTTGAGTAATCCACTAAATGATATTATCGAGAACTGTTTATAATTAATTTCTCGACTGCGCTCGAAATGATAAGAAGTCTATTTAAAAAAATGATTTAAAGACTTGTTTCACGTGAAACAATATAACTAAAGAATTGGATGCCAATACTTTAATTAAAGTTGCTACGTATTTTAGAATATTAAGTCTAAGCTCACGCAGATATTTCGACAGGCTCAATATGACCACCCGCTATGGTCAGTCTGAGCTTGTCGAAGTGTGTTAAAATTAAATGTCATTGCGAACGAGGAACGAGTGAAGCAATCTCATTTTAAATCATTATTGAGATTACTTCGTTCCGATGAAAAATCGGAAACTCGTAATGGCATAACGGATTATGTACGGAAAACATACAAAAAACCCCGTTTATGCAATACAATGCCCTTAGATGTATTTTTATTTAGTTTGGAACAATGCCCTGAAAAACTTTTAAAAAGCTTTTTAAAAGGATTTAAACAGGGGTGCTTTTGTAACCCAATATCAAATAGGGCTTCCGGATATTTCAACAACAACTTCAGTGATCAAAAGTTATATTGTCATGTTGAGAGAAGTCGAAACATCTTGCCGTATTAGATAGAGATTCCTCGGCTACGCTCGGAATGACAACTAAACCAGGTTTTTAAAGAAATCGAACAATAACCTCACTCCAACTCCGGTTCCACCATAAGGCTTGTAATTTTCAGAAGCTGTTAAAAAAGCCGGACCGGCAATATCCAAATGTATCCAAGGATAATCTGTAAATCGTGCCAAAAATTTTCCTGCGGTAATTGCTCCGCCATGCGGACCACCAATATTTTTTATTTCAGCCACGCTTGATTTTATCAGATCATCGTATTCTTCCCAAAAAGGCATTTCGGCAAGTCGCTCGTAAACATTGTTGCCACTTTCTTTCAATCGGTTGGTTTGTTTTTCACCCGCAGTTCCCATGGAGACAATTCCGTATTTCCCTATGGCAGCAGCAGCAGCGCCTGTAAGCGTTGCCAAATCAATAACAAGTTCGGGGTTGTATTTTTTAGCATAGTGCAATGCATCTGCCAATATCATTCTTCCTTCGGCATCGGTATTCAACACTTCTACCGTAAGTCCGCTCATCATGGTAATCACATCACCGGGAGTATAAGCATTTCCTCCGGGACGGTTGTCTGTTGCAGGAACCAGCCCTACTACATGGATAGGAAGTTTTGCTTTTGCAATGGCATAAATAGTACAGGCAGCAGCAGCACCTCCAGCCATGTCGCATTTCATCATGTCCATTGAATTGGGAGTAGGCTTTAAACTCAAACCACCCGTGTCAAACACAACTCCTTTGCCTACTAACACATAAGGCTTTTTGTTCTTTGCATTTTTTGGTTTCCATTCCATAATGGTAAACGTAGGTGGCTCGGGACTTCCGGCATTAACCGCAAGCAAGCCGCCCATTTTTAAAGAAGCTATTTTTGATTTATTTAAAACTTCCACGTGAAACCCTGCGTCTTTTCCGAGCTTTTGTATTTCGTTGGCAAGCTGCGTGGCAGTGAGGTAAATAACAGGTTCGTTTACCAAATCTCTGGCAATGCAAGTAGCATCAATGGAAATTTGTAAATCATTTATGTCATTCTCAGAAACTTTTTTGCTTTCAATGGAAATGGTTTTTAAGGAGTGAGCTTCCTTTTTTAAATCTTGTTTGTATTTCAGAAACTGGTAATTAGCCAAAGCCATTCCCTCTGCAAAGGCTAAGGTTTTCCTGCCTTTTCCTTCAGCGTTAATTATGGTAATTTCCGAAATTTTATTTTCGTTTATTTCAGAAATAATCTTGCTTCCGGCTTTACGAAAGGCTTCCAGCGTATCGTGTTTTTCTTTTTTCTCATCAACCAACTGCACAAAAACCAATTTGTTCAATTCGTTAAAGGAGAAAAACTTTCTGTCGTTTTTTTCTACTTCCTTTTTGATATAAGTAATTTGAGGGACAGACAATCCGTATTTGCCAAAGTTGGATTTTTTTGTTCCGAGGATTACTTTACTTCCCGATAATGTCGCAGGTGCTTTCTTAATTTTAGTCATATTTATTTGTACTTTTGAGAGACTCAAATGTAAAATTTTTTCTTCGTTATTCTGTCATGACAGAAATTATTGTGTAACTAAACTACACTCGGCTTTTGGTCGAGAGGTTTGAAAAAACAAATAAATTTGTCATGTCGAGCAAAGTCGAGACATCTCAAGCATTAGGTAGATTCTTCGCTTCGCTCAGAATGACAAAAAAATAGATTAATGCAAACAAATCAACTTCTTTCGCGCGCACTCAACAAGGAATTTCTCTCGATAGAGGAAGGTGTTTTTTTATTTGAAAATGCAGCCACAGCAGAATTGATGTTCGTTGCAAACGAACTGAGAAAGATTAAAAAGCCCGATGGTAAATGCACCTGGCAAATAGATAGAAATGTAAACACTACCAATGTGTGCATTGCCAATTGCAAGTTCTGTAACTTTTACAGAATACCCGGACACAAGGACGCATATATTACCGACATTGAAACCTACAAAAAAAAGATTGAAGAAACATTTCGCTATGGTGGAGATCAGCTGCTGTTGCAAGGAGGTCACCATCCTGATTTAGGGTTAAGTTTTTATGTTGATTTGTTTAAGCAACTCAAACAACTTTATCCTCAGTTAAAACTTCATGCGCTTGGTCCGCCCGAAATAGCACACATTACCAAGCTTGAAAAATCAACTCACACAGAAGTGCTGAAAGCACTGAGGGCAGCAGGACTTGATTCTTTGCCTGGTGCCGGTGCCGAGATTCTGAACGACAGGGTACGCAGGTTAATTTCCAAAGGAAAGTGTTCAGGAAAAGAGTGGCTCGACATTATGCGTGCTGCGCATAAACTAAACATTACCACTTCCGCAACCATGATGTTTGGACATGTGGAAACAATTTACGAACGCTTTGAACATTTGGTATGGATTCGGCAGGTGCAATCGGAAAAACCGGAAAACGCAAAAGGATTTTTAGCATTTATTCCCTGGCCCTTTCAGGATGACGGCACATTGTTAAGACGACACAAAGGAGTTAAAAACAAAGTGAGCGGAGACGAATACATTCGTATGATTGCGCTCAGCCGCATTATGTTGCCCAATATAATTAACATACAAGCCAGCTGGCTGACTGTTGGAAAAGAAGTAGCGCAAATTTGTCTGCATGCAGGAGCAAATGATTTCGGAAGTATTATGATTGAAGAAAATGTAGTATCAGCTGCAGGTGCTCCACATCGCTTTACAGCACAAAGCATACAGGACGCTATACGCGAAGCAGGATTTGAACCACAACTTCGCAGTCAGCAATATGAATATCGTGAATTGCCGGAAAATGTGGAACAACAGTTAATAAACTATTGAATGATGGAGAGGTCTAAAACATTTGTGTGAATAGAGTTTGAGGATGTAAAATGAAAAAGATATTTTTTCTTCTGCTTTGTTTAATATCTGTTCGTGCTGTCTTTGCTACGCACAACCGTGCAGGAGAAATTACCTATAGAAGAATATCTTCTGCCCCCGGAGTTTATACTTATGAAGCAACCATAGTAACCTATACCAATACCTATCAAACTCAAGCAGACAGAAATTATTTGATGTTATATTGGGGAGACGGAGATTCATTGAGTTTACAAAGAATGAATGGTCCTGATTTAAATAGTGAAGAGCAGCCTGGTAGTGGTCCTGACCTAATACCTGATGGAGAATTTATTGCGCCCTATACAAAAAAAAATATTTATATCGGTAAACACAGTTACCCTGGTCCTGGCAATTACTGTATGTCCATGTCTGATCAGAACAGGAATGATGGGATTTTAAATATTCCCGGTTCTGTAAATGTCCCTTTTTTTATTGAAACATGCTTGGAAATAAATTCCATTCTCGGTCAGGATAATTCCCCAATACTTTTAAACCCACCTATTGACAAAGCCTGTCAGGGAGAATGTTTTTATCATAACCCTGGAGCCTATGATCCCGATGGCGACAGCTTGTCGTATGAATTAACTCAATGTCTCACAACAGGAGGTGTTGTTATCCCCGGATATACCTATCCTCCTACAACTTCTGTTTTTTCCATAGATGCATATACCGGAGAATTAACCTGGTGTGCACCGCCTATAATTGGAGTATATAACTTGGGCATACTAGTGAAAGAGTGGAGAGGCGGTTATGAGATCGGCAGTGTTGAGCGGGATATGCAAATTAATGTGGTTCCTTGTCAGGATCATCCTCCGGTCATTACGCCAATAAATGATACTTGCATTGAAGCGGGTAAAACGCTTAATGTTGCGGTTTCAGTAAATGATCCGGACAATGATGATGTTACTCTTACGGCAACAGGTGGTCCACTAACTACCAATTTTCCTGTTCCTGAAGCAACCTTTAATCCGGTAACAGGTTTTGTTCCGTTAACAACTTATTTCAGTTGGCCCACAGCGTGTAATGATGTTAAAGAACAACCATACGAAATAACGTTTAAAGCAGATGATAATCATGCAACATCTTCTACAAATTCTTATTCATTGGTAGATTTTGCAACATTCCGGATTACAGTTGTCGGTCCGCCTCCCCAAAGTCCTTCTGCCAATCCATCCGGAAGTAATATGATATTGAAGTGGGATGCCGGTACGTGTTCTCTTTCTACATTAAACCAGGTGATAGGATATAAAATATATCGTCATGTTGGTTTTACCGGATGGAAACATGGACCTTGCGAAACAGGCGTTCCGGCTTATACGGGATATGTTCTTATCGGATCAACCAGCAGCATCAGTGATACAACATATACGGATAGCAACAACGGACAAGGTCTTTTGCAGGCAACAGATTACTGCTATATGGTGGTTGCTGAATATGCAGATGGCAGCCAGAGCTATGCTTCAGAAGAATTTTGCAACAAGCTTTTGCGCGATGTTCCGATTATTACCAATGTCAGCGTAGATTCAACAGACAAAATAAACGGCAGTATAACGGTCAAATGGCTTAAGCCACTGGCAGATTCTTTAGATTTTGATACGATTAAAAATCCTGGACCTTACGAATTTAAGTTAATGCAGGCACAAGGCTTTACAGGAGCTCTTACTTACAATCAGATCGCAAGTTTTACAAGCCCTTCTTTTAGCGGATTAACAGCAAATTCATTCACTGCCACAGCGCTTAATACGGTTGATAATCCATATTCGTACAGAATAGATTTTTATGCCACTTCTGTTTTTAAAAATTCCAGCAACACGGCTTCTTCTGTCTACCTTTCAATAACGCCAACAGATAAAAAATTAATCCTGTCCTGGCAGGAGTATGTTCCCTGGGATAATTATAATTACTATATATATAGAAAAAACTCTTCCGGAGTTTTTGTTTTGCATGATAGCAGTACTACTCAAACATACACTGATAAAGGCTTGACAAACGGTTCTACTTATTGTTATAAAATAATGAGCGTGGGGAAATATACTGACACAACCATTGTTTCGCCATTGATTAATTTTTCCGAAGAAGCGTGTGGCTCTCCTATTGATTTGATACCACCTTGTCCACCCAACCTTACTGTTTCAGGAGGGTGCAGCATAGGTCAGGATTCATTAACCTGGACAAATCCGAATCATTATTGTGCGGATGATGTTATTTTTTATCGTATTTATTACGTAAGTATTCAGGGAGATAGTCTGTCGCTGCTGACTAAAATAACCAATCTTTCTGACACAACCTATATTTACAACAACCCTTCGTCCATTGCCGGTTGCTTTGCCGTTACTGCGGTTGACTCTTTTTTGAATGAGAGTCATTTCAGTCAAATTATATGTGTTGATAATTGTCCCAACTACAAATTACCCAATGTTTTTAGCCCTAACGGAGATGGCAACAACGATTTATTTACTCCAGTTCTTCCATACAAGTATGTTAAAGACATTGATATCAAAATATACGATCGTTGGGGATTGCTTGTTTTTGAATCAACGGATCCGAATATAAACTGGGATGGAAAAGATCAATCCACAAAAAAATTGTGTGATGACGGAGTTTATTTTTATGTGTGTAAAGTAGATGAAATAAGGCTGACGGGAATAAAGCCCAATGTATTGACGGGAAATATTCAGCTTTACAGGAATAAATAGAGAAAAATTTCGGAAATGTTTTCAGGAATTATAGAAGCAACAGGAATTATCAGCGCCTTAAAAAAGGAAAGTGGGAATCTGAATATTACCGTTGAAGCGCTCTTTGCAAAAGAAATTAAGATTGATCAAAGCATTGCTCATAATGGTGTTTGCCTTACAGTAATTAATAAAGATAATAAACAATACACTGTAACTGCAATTAAAGAAACACTTCAAAAAACAAACCTGAACCAATTAAAAAAAGGGGATATAATTAATTTAGAAAGATCTTTAAGAGTAGGAGACAGGCTTGACGGACATATTGTTCAGGGGCATGTTGATATAACAGGAGTATGCGAAAGAATAAAAAAAGAAAAAGGCAGCTGGGTTTTTACTTTCAGGCATAAAAAATCAAAAAAATATTTTACGGTAGAGAAAGGCTCTATTTGTGTAAACGGTGTAAGCCTTACGGTTGTTGATTCAAAGAAGAATAAATTTTCAGTAGCAATAATTCCTTACACGTTTGAGAACACCAATTTCAAAAAACTGAAAGCCGGAGATATTGTAAATATTGAGTTTGATATTGTTGGAAAGTACATTACACGTCTTTACGGAAATAAAAACTAATCTTACTTTTTCTTAACTTCCGTTTCAGCGGCTTGCTTTCTGTTTAAGCTCGTCAAAACGCTGTCATAGATTTCATTCAATAATTCAGGATGTATTTTATAAAAAGCAAGGCTTTCTTCATATTGTTTTTTGGTGACTTTGTTATTTGTAAAAACATCGTAAAACAAAGAAGAGTCTTTTTTATTGACAGAGCCCGAAACCAGGTTTAAATCAACCGAAGATTCAAGAATGTATACATCGGTTAGTACGCCAACCATTTCATCTTTCGAAAGAATATTTGAGGGGATTTCGGCTTGGTTTTTATTTTTACAAGAGATAAAAACGACCAAACAGGTCAAGAAAAAAAGTCTGTTCATAATGCCTTTTTATGGGCGCAAATGTAGAAAGATTAACTATCTAATCAAGCTAACATTTCCTTTTTTACTAATGGAGGAACCATCAATGAAGGAAATCTGTAAAGAATAAACAAATACATCCGTGTTGCAATACTGGTTCATGAATTTACCATCCCAGCCCATAGTCGGATCAATAGAAGAAAATAGTTTATTCCCCCAACGATCGTAGATATTGAAGACCATAGAAGCAATACACCCACTTTCAACATTTATATAAAGAACATCATTCATTCCATCCCCATTAGGAGAAAACGCATCAGGCACAAACACATTGCTGCATCCCGATATAACGGATATTAATACAGAATCCATTGCCGTACACCCATTCCCATCCGTCAGAGTTATATAATAAACAGTTGTAACAGTCGGGCTTGCCGATGGAGTGCTACAAACCTCACAGCTTAGCCCTCCGACCGGAGACCAAATTACATTATTACCAGTGGCGGAAGAATTAAGATTGACTGATGAACCAGAAACGATGGTTGCATTGCTGCCCGCATCCACGGTTGAGATTGTTCTTACTGTTACCGTTATTGTTGCGGTATTGTTGCACCCATTCCCATCCGTTCCCGTCACAGTATAAGAAGAACTAACAAAAGGATTTACAGTGACAACAGCAGTTGTATCAGAAGAAATAGCAGTAAAAGGTGACCACAAGTAACTTATCGGTTCACGAACAGTTGAACCAGCTGCTGTAAGCACAGTAGAAACACCATAACAAATAACCACATTAGAAGGAGACACACTGATAGTAGGCAAAGGATTGAGATTTACCTGAACATTGGTTGGAATGGTAGCAGAACATCCGTTGACATCCGTTCCGGTGATAGTATAGATCGTTGAAACAGAAGGAGCAGCAATCACATAATTCCCCGTTACAGAAGACAATCCCGATGCCGGAGACCAGGAATAACTTACTGCACCAGCAGCAGTAAGAACAGTAGCATTCCCTGAACATATTGTTGCATCAGGAGAAACAGTTAAGATAGGCGAACTCAATACGGTTACGGTTACAACATCAGTAGAGCTACAGGAGCCACTGGAGGCAGTGAGAGTGTAAGTATAACTACCAGCCGCAGAAAGATTAAAAACTACTATACTACCAGTACCTGAACTAATACCAGTGACCGGCATCCAAGTGTAGGATTGTCCACCAGAACCGGTTAAAGTAACAGAAATACCGCTACAAGTAGAAACATCAGCCCCCGCATTAGCTGTAAGAAACAAAGAGGCGGTTACAATCACACCATCACTAGCAGTACATCCGTTGACATTAATGGCAGTAACAGTATACCCATAGACACCTTGCAATGTAGGAGTAGAAGTAACAATATTTCCCACAGTACTGTTTAGATAATCATCAGGGCTCCATATATAGCTTGCTCCTCCGCTGGCATTGAGTGTTGCCGCATTTCCTAAACAGATGACTTGGTCTGCTCCTGCATCGGC
>Ga0206913_1057_pt1 | contig 27427 bp, 24 predicted proteins | sample Alteio_BWOrgHeat_72_FD_152942 | JGI IMG/M metagenome (GOLD analysis project Ga0206913, IMG submission 152942) | Enriched cells from forest soil in Barre Woods Harvard Forest LTER site, Petersham, Massachusetts, United States -... | ecosystem: Environmental > Terrestrial > Soil > Temperate forest >... | reverse complement strand
GTTGATGAAGGGGGCTTTTTTGTTATGAGTGGAAAAGAAGATCCGGGGAGATTTTATAGCTTCGGCGCAAATTGATATTATGCGATTCTTAAAATATTTAATACCGGTCATATTTTGTGTATTAAAAACGCCGGTATATAGTCAACCTCCCGTTACGGAAAATCCTCTTTTAGTACATTCCAATAAACCCATCTCATGGGATAAAGTTAATGCGGACGTAATCAGAAATGCAATCGAGCAGGTTATCCAAGTTTCTGACAAACGGGTAAAAAATATTATTGAGGCAGTGAAGCCGGGAACCGGACCGGGAAGCACACTGGTTGCACTGGATCTCCTGTTTTATGATATTTATGACCTCGATATGAAGATGCAGCTGATTTCTAATTCAAACCCTACTGACAGTACAAGAAATGCGGCAGAACAGGGAGATCAGGCTCTCACCGATTATCAAACGGCCCTTTCTCTGAATGAGCCACTATATAAAACAATTAAAGAGTATGATCTTCAATCCGGATCTTCCCTGAAACCGAATCAGAAAAAATTTATTCAGGAGCAAATCCAGTACTTGGAAAATAACGGAATGAAGCTAGACGGTGCCGGCCGTAAGGAACTCCAGGTGATAAAAGACAGGATAACCATACTTGGGATAGAATTTGACCGGAATATCGGAACCAGCCGGGACAGCATTCAGTTTTCCGAAAATGATCTGCAGGGAGTTCCGGATAATCTGAAACTAAAATGGAAGCGGCCGAACGGAGACTACATACTATATATTAATACGCCGAATCAGGTGGACATCGCCAAGTACGCAATTTCCGATGCTACCCGCCGGCAGATGTACTATAAATATAACAACCGGGCATATCCGAAAAATATTTCCGTACTGGACAGTTTGTTATACTATCGTAAACAATATGCCATGAAATTGGGATACGGTAGCTATGCAGCTTATAAATTAACCGATAAAATGGCGGGTGTTCCTCAGGCAGTATGGAATTTTGAATATGGACTGGCAGAAAAACTGGCCCCGAAAGTAACATCGGACCTGGCTTCAATCCGCAGTATCAAACATCAGATGCATCCTGAATTACCGGATACTATTTTTGCATGGGATGTGGAATATTACAAGAATATTCTGTTGGACACAAAATACAAACTGAACACCGATGAGGTAAAAGAATATTTCGAAATGAATCAGACCATACGTGGTATGTTCGAAACATACCACCGGCTGTTTGGTATCACTGTAAAGGAAACGTTTGGATTACCTGTATGGTATAGTAAAGTGAGGACCTTTGAAATGTATGTCGGAAATAAAAAAGTCGGCAGTTTTTATTTCGATCTATACCCACGGCAAAACAAGTATACCCATTTCGCCTGCTTTGCAATCAGTGAGGCCAACCCGACGGTTTCAAATGAGATATTACCCGTTGCGGCGTTGCTTTGTAATTTTCCGGAAGCAACTGCCGGTGAACCGACACTAATAAGTCATCAGGATGTGATTATTTTGTTTCACGAATTTGGTCACCTGGTTGCCAATATGGTGGTTCGTTCGGAATTGATTACACAGCCTGCCAGTTTGAAAGCCGACTTTGTGGAAGCGCCTTCACAGTTTCTGGAAAATTTTTGCTGGCAATATGCAAGTCTGAAGTTATTCGCCAAAAACTATAAAACAGGTGCGGTATTACCCGAGACTCTTTACAATAAGTTGAAAGAGTCTGAACATGTGATGGACGGGCTGGATTATTCAACCCAGGTTTATTACGGCATGATTGATTTTACGTTTGAAGATAAATACGACAGTATTCGGGGTATGGATCTGACGGCAGTTACAAAATCATTATACAAGATCAGGCAAATTCCTTTTCCCGATGGAACGCATATGATTGCTGCGTTTACACACCTGAATGGTTATGGGGCGAATTATTATGGGTATCTCTGGTCACGCGTATTTGCCCAGGACATTTTTTCTGTATTTGAAAAAAATGGTGTGATGGATCCTTCAACCGGAGAACGTTACCGCAAAGAAATTTTAGAAGTGGCAGGCAGTCAGCAGGAGATAGAACTGTTGCGACATTTCCTGGGAAGAGAACCAAACTCCGATGCATTCATGCGTTCAATCGGCTTATAAGCCGATTGAACGCATGAATGCATCGGAAGACTGGAAGTCTGGAAGTATTAGTGATTTACTTGTATCTGTACTTTCAGTCTTCCAGTCTTTCAGTCTTCCAGACTTGTGTTTAAGTTAAAGTGTCTTCAGTTTAATGTCCCGGAACCAGACATCGCATTGATGATCCTGCAGGTCGATATGACCGGACCTGGATTTCGCAAAGGAGGGCCATTGGTTGAATTTACTGCCTTTCACCAGTGCATCCCAGTTGGCGTCCCACATTATTGTTGATACAACGTTTACACCATTCAGATAGAGATCCAGTTTTCCGTGATCCAGTTTTATTTCGGCATCATTCCATTCGCCGACAGCACGTACTGGTTCACTGGACGAAGCGATCAGGTCGTACAAATCTCCCGCGCGATGTTTATGAATTTTTCCGTCCGGATGTCCTTCATTATCCAGTACCTGCATTTCAGGGCCCGTAAAATAAGGGGCGTCGTATTTTTTTGATTCCTGTACGAGAAACATGACACCGCTATTCCCATTTTTTGCAATTTTCCAGGAATATTTCAGATCGAAATTTTCATATTCTTTCTCTGTACAAATATCTCCTTCTTCTCCCCTGGGTATTTTCACTGTGCTGTCGCAAAATAATGTGCCATCTATCACTTTCCAGGCGGGCCCAAATGTCTTTTTATTATAAGTATGCCAGCCATCCGTACTCCTGCCATCAAATAATAGTTTCCAGCCATCTTTTTTTTCCGCTTCCGATAGTTGGTTGTAAGTCTGTGAACGAACGGCAACAACTGACACCATCAGCATGATGAAGGTGATACCTATTATTTTCATATATATTAATTTTTTAAAGAAAGTATATAAGTGACCATATCCTTCACGTCGGCGGGCGCCAGTGCAGGATGCGGTGTCATGGGAACAGTTCCCCAGACGCCGTTTCCGCCGGCGATGATTTTATGAACCAATCTGTCTACTGTCGTATCCGCAGCAGGAGAATATTTGGCTGCTACTTCACTATAAGAGGGTCCGATGGACGCACCGGCAGCTTCTTTATGGAGGCGATGGCAGGTAGTGCAGTCGCTGGCTCCGATCAGTTCGAGACCTTTCGAATCAGCAGCAGCCGGGGCTGCCGGAGCAGCGGCAGCGGAATCTGATTTTGCGGCTGAACCGCCGGAATTACATGCCAGGATAACGCCTGAACAAATCAGCAAAAAGAGAATCGTTTTTTTCATTGTTGCATTGTTGAAGTGAGATGATAAATTTCGTAAAAAATACCGGAATAGCTAATGCTATTTTATGCCGAGCACCGAGCGGTTGAAAGCTTCATCAGATCCTGTTCCTGCAAAATCATCAAAAGCTTTTTCTGTGACACGGATGATATGGTTCTTTATAAAAACAGATCCTTCTTTTGCTCCGTCTTCCGGATGTTTGATACAACATTCCCATTCAAGCACGGCCCATCCCGCAAAATCATATTGTGTTAGTTTACTAAAAATGGATTTGAAATCCACTTGTCCGTCGCCGAGTGAACGGAACCTGCCGGCCCGGTCGATCCACGGCTGATAACCACCATACACGCCTTGTTTACCTGTGGGATTGAATTCCGCATCTTTCACATGGAATGCGCGGATGCGTTCATGATAGTAGTCTATATAACTCAGGTAATCCAATTGTTGAAGTACAAAATGTGAAGGATCATACAGAAGGCATGCGCGCGGGTGATTGTTTACTTCTTTCAGGAATCTTTCATAGGTTAATCCGTCGTGTAAATCTTCTCCGGGATGAATTTCATAGCAGAGGTCTACGCCGCTTTCATCAAAAACGTCGAGGATAGGTTTCCATCTTTTCCCGAGTTCCTTAAATCCTGTATCGACCAGTCCGGAGGGTCTCTGTGGCCATGGATAAAAAGTAGGCCAGAGCAGGGCACCGCTGAAACTGGCGTGGGCATTGAGTCCCAGGTTTTTTGAAGCAATAGCTGCGTATTTTAATTGTTGCACAGCCCAGATCTGTCTTGCCTTAGGATTTTTCCTGTAGGCTTCCGGTGCAAACCCGTCGAAGAGTTCATCATAAGCCGGGTGAACCGCCACGAGCTGACCTTGTAAGTGGGTGGACAATTCAGTTATTTCCAGACCCGTGGATTGTACGATGCCTTTTATTTCATCTGCATATGTTTTACTTTCTGCTGCTTTTTTCAAATCAATGCAACGGGCATCCCATGTCGGAATCTGTACGCCAATATATCCCAGCGATTTGGCCCATTTACAAATGGATTCCAGTGTATTGAATGGTGCTTCGTCACCGAGAAATTGTGCTAAGAATATTCCGGGACCTTTGATTGTTCTCATTTATTTATAGTTGACGGTTGACGGTTGGCGGTTGACGGTTGACGGTTGACGGTTGGCGGTTAGTTATTAAATGAAAATACCACTCTCATACTCCCATACTCTCAGACTCTCAGACTTGCACGTTGTGCTCATACCACTTTTCTTTTGACTGGGAGGAGGCCACCACGCTGTCAATAAACGCCATTCCGCGGATGCCATCGTCTACTCCGGGAAAATCAAGGCTTTCGGGAGAAGCTTGTGTTCCATCAATACGTGCAGTCAGCGTTTGCGCGAAATTGTGGTAGATGTTTGCGAATGCTTCCAGGTATCCTTCCGGATGCCCGCCCGGTACACGGAGATTATGCGTTGCGTAGGTTGAGAGTGGCTCCTTATATCCCACACCCGCCCGGAAAATCTGAGTCGGTTGATCCAGCCATCTTACGATCAGTGAATTGGGTTCCTGCTGCTGCCATTCCATTCCGCCTTTTTCGCCGTAGATTCTGATGCGCAAAGCGTTTTCTTCTCCCGCAGCTACCTGTGAAGCCATGAGCACCCCATTTGCACCGTTATCAAATTTGAGTAATACATTTCCATCGTCATCCAGCGGCCGGCCCTCTACGACAATATTCAGGTCGGCGCAGATTTTTGTTATTCTCAGTCCGCTGATATATTCTGCGAGGTGGGCTGCATGTGTGCCGATATCACCCATACATCCACTTTTGCCAGAACGTTTGGGATCTGTTCTCCAGGCTGCTTGCGCGTTGCCTTCCCGTTCTGTGAGTTTGCTGAGCCAGCCCTGCGGATACTCAACCCAGATTTTGCGAACTTTTCCGAGTACATTATTTTTTATCATCTGCCTCGCCTGCTTCACCATCGGATATCCGGAATAAGTATGTGTGAGGCAGAGAATCAGACCAGTTTCTTCCACTTTCTTTTTTAATCTCTTTGCTTCGTCGAGCGTAAATGCAATCGGTTTTTCAATTACAACATGGAATCCCTTTTCCAGCGCCAGCATAGCGGGTGCAAAATGAGCAAAATTGGGTGTGACGATGGTAACGAAATCAATTTTTTTATCCGCGGGAAGTTTACTTTCCTTTTCCATCATTTCCTCATAATTCAGGTATGTGCGATCAGGCGATAGAAATAACATTTCTCCGGAGGCTATTGCTATTTCCGGGTTTATGCTTAGTGCGCCACAGGAAACTTCTACCAGTCCGTCCATATGGGCTGCAATGCGATGAACGGCACCAATAAAAGCATCCTTACCACCACCTACCATACCCATGCGTAATTTTCTGTTCATATAGGCGATTTTAATATTTTTCTTTGTACCGGGTTTATATGTTTACAACCGCGTACCTGAGTGATTGTAAAGATAAGTGTGCACAGCTATCAAAAAACCATTTATTCGTAACCGATTTGGAACAGGAAAGAAAAAACTTCCAGCGCGATCAGTAGCCAGTTTCGCATTTTAAAAAATGAATGCCCGGGGTCGCCTGATTATAAAATAGTTTTTAATTGCAAACTAATTACCATCGAAAGCAGGAGATCTAACTGATGTCGCGAATGCTAAAAATGTTGTTTCAACGATCGGATATTCTTCCTATTTGCACTTGAGTCCGAGTCTTTTACATGTGTACACAGGTTTGTTTTTTATTTCCTGGAATAAAAAATTACATTTACTTTTCTTTCTGATCAAAGGATTCCTGACGATTCAAATAAAAACGATTGCTATGACTTCCAACGCCATTCCGCGCAAACAGTTATTTACAGCCAGCTGTCTGGCTTTGTTAGTCACTTCTCTATCATTTGGTATACGGGCCGGAATACTCGGTAAGCTCGGGACTGAATTTAACCTGAATGCTTCTGAACTGGGGACCATTGCAGCAACGGCATTCTGGGGTTTCCCGCTGGCGGTGGTGATCGGTGGTTTTATCGTCGATATCATCGGTATGAAAAAACTGCTCGTGATGGCTTTTATTTTTCATCTGGCAGGCATTCTGCTTACTATGGCCTCCACAGGCTATTGGACCTTATTTATTTCCACTTTACTGATTGGTATCGCCAATGGAACTGTTGAGGCGGCTTGTAATCCCCTGGTCGCTTCATTATTTCCCGAGAATAAAACAACCAAGCTCAACCACTTTCACCTTTGGTTTCCGGGAGGAATTGTCATTGGGACACTTATTGTATTCGGTCTGAACAAATTAGGCGTTTCCTGGCAGGTGGAAGTAGGGATTATGCTTATTCCTGCCCTGATTTATGGTTATTTATTCTCCAAACTGAAATTCCCTGTAACTGAGCGCGTTGCAGCCGGCGTGTCCAGTTCCACCATGTATAAATCCATTTTCACAGGGTTGTTTTTATTTATGATCCTTTGCATGTTTGGCACGGCCATTACTGAATTGTTTACCGGTCAGTGGATCGATGTATTGTTAAAGAATGTGACCGACAATGCTTTGCTGATATTGACCCTGGATACGGGTGTAATGGTTGTAGGCAGAGCCTTTGCGGGTCCGGTGGTCAAACAGTTCTCACCTCAGGGCGTATTGCTTATATCGTCTGTTTTGGCTACCATCGGTTTATACCTCCTGGGTCATACTACCGGAAACATGATATTTGTGGGCGCATTGGTGTTTGGTATGGGTGTATGTTACTTCTGGCCCACAATGCTCGGTTTTGTTTCTGAAAATCTGCCAAAGACCGGCGCTGTCGGAATGAATCTGATGGGCGGAGCGGGTATGTTTGCTGTATCTATTTATATGATATTTATGGGAAAGCATTACGATGCTATTGTGGCCAGCAAACTTCCCGCCGGCGCCAGTTTGCAATCCTATACACAGGCGCCACCTGGTTCCGAAATGGCTAATACTTTATTTGAGGCAAATAAAGCCGCAGGACCGGCGATCATCAACTTTACCATGATGATTCCACTTTGTCTGATCGTGGCATTTGCCGGTTTGAATTTATATATGCGCGGACGCAAGAAACCCGATATACTGGTTGCTGCTTCCGCTGGTCATTAAATTCTTATTCATCCGTTTTCATTTCGTACATTCATTTCCTATAAGGCGCATGAATCCTCCCTCATCCAGGCGTAAACTGATTAAAAATATGATTGCTGGTTCTGCGGTTCTGGCTACCGGAACCCAATTACTTTCATCATATACTCCTGTTTCAAAATCAGCAGAAGAATTGAAACCAAAAGGGAACATCCATCATTCAGTTTGTCGCTGGTGTTATGATTCCATACCGCTGGAATCCTTTTGCCAGTCAGTAAAAGAAATCGGCATTCCTGCCATCGACCTGGTGGCACCAAAGGATTGGCCAATGCTTCAAAAATATGGTCTCTACAGTTCGATGTGTTATGTGGCAGGAGATGTAAGTCTGACTGACGGATTTGCTGAATCGAATTTTCATGCTAAACTGATCCCTCAATACCTGGAAGTGATTCCAATGATGAAAGCGGCTGGTTATACAGATGTGATTTGTTTTAGCGGCAGTCGCCGGGGCATGGACAATGAAACAGGCTGGAAAAATTGTATAAAAGGTCTTCAGCAAATTTTATCCCTGGCAGAAAAAAACGGCATTACTATTCAGATGGAACTGCTCAATAGTAAATTGAATCATAAGGATTATATGTGCGATCGTACGCCCTGGGGTGTGGAGCTTTGCAAGAGGCTGGGCAGTCCCAACTTCAAATTGCTGTATGATATTTATCATATGCAGATAGATGAGGGAGATGTGATTCAGACCATTCATGACAATTATGATTTTATAGGTCATTATCATACAGCCGGTGTGCCGGGAAGACATGAAATCGATGAGACGCAGGAGTTGTATTATCCGGCGATCATGAAAGCCATACTGGCAACGGGTTTTAAAGGATATGTCGCACAGGAATTTATTCCAGCGAGTCAGGATAAAATCGGTTCATTAAAAAAAGCAGTGGAAATTTGTGATATATAAAATACTAAACGACAAATCATGGCAGACAATGTTTATGACGCAATTGTAATCGGATCAGGAATCAGCGGCGGCTGGGCCGCGAAAGAACTATGCGAAAAAGGACTGAAAACGATTATGCTTGAAAGGGGAAGGGATATCGTGCATGTTAAAGATTATGTAAACGCAAATAAGGAAGCATGGAATTATCCGCATCGCAATCGCCGGACGCAGGAAATGATCAAAGATTATCCTGTTCTCAAAAGAGACTATCCACTGAGTGAAGCAAATTTAGACTACTGGTGTAGTGACAAGGATAGTCCCTATACTGAAATCAAGCGCTTCGACTGGTTCCGCGGATATCACGTAGGTGGTCGTTCCCTGATGTGGGGAAGGCAAAGTTATCGCTGGAGTGATCATGATTTTGAAGCCAATGCCAAAGACGGACACGGAGTTGACTGGCCTGTCCGCTATAAAGAAATAGAGCCCTGGTATGACTATGCTGAGAAATTTGCCGGAATCAGCGGTAACCGTGACGGTCTGGATATATTACCTGACGGACATTTTATGCCCCCGATGGATATGACCTGTGCGGAAAAAGATTTTTCCGTTAAATTAAAGGATCAGTTCAAAGGCACGCGTCATGCTATCATTGGCCGTACAGCAAATATAACAGAGCCACTGGAAGGCAGAACCAATTGCCAATTCAGGAACAAATGTGCCCTGGGCTGTCCCTTCGGAGCTTATTTCAGTACGCAGTCATCCACCTTACCCGCTGCGATAAAAACTGGTAATCTGACCGTCCGACCCTGGGCGATCGTTACAAAAATTCTTTACGATAAAGATAAAAAAAGAGCCACGGGTGTTGAGGTTTTAGACGGCGAGACCAATCAGACATATACGTATCATGCAAAGATTATTTTTCTAAATGCCTCCACACTGAACAGTGCATGGATCCTGATGAATTCGGCGACTGATATCTGGCCCGACGGATTGGGAAGCAGCAGCGGCGAACTGGGACATAATATCATGGATCATCACCTGGGCGTCGGGGCAGGCGGTACTGTAGAGGGATTTGAGGATAAATATTATTTCGGACGAAGAGCCAACGGTATTTATATTCCCCAATTCAGAAATGTTGGCGGAGATAAACGCGATTATCTGCGTGCCTTTGGATATCAGGGTGGTGGCGGCCGCGAAGGTTTTTTACGTAGTCCGGAAGAAATTACCATTGGAGCCGGACTGAAAGAAGCTCTGACCGAACCGGGAGCATGGACCATTCATCTTGGCGGATTCGGGGAGACACTGCCTTATCACGAAAATAAAGTGACCCTGGATAAAACGAAAAAAGATAAATGGGGAATGAACGTGCTGGCAATGGATGTAGAATATAAGGACAATGAAAGGCGGATGCGTGTGGATATGAAAAATGACGCAATGGAAATGCTGACAGCTGCAGGTTTGAAAAACGTGAAAGGGTTCGATGGTGATGGTACACTGGGAAGAGGCATTCATGAAATGGGCTCAGCTCGTATGGGTAAGGATCCAAAGACATCCGTACTGAACAAATATAATCAGATATGGGATGCACCCAATGTATTTGTCACCGATGGTTCTTTCATGGTTTCCTCATCCTGTGTGAATCCTTCGCTCAGTTATATGGCGTTCACTGCGAGAGCAGCGGATCATGCGGTGAGTGAATTGAAGAAGGGGAATATTTAACTTTACTAAGACACAAACTAAAACACAAGTCTGGAAGTATGGAAGTATGGAAGACTGGAAGTGGAGTTTATAAGTATATTAGTTAAAAGTAGTTTTAGGCTTTAGGCCTTGAGCTTTAGGCATAAAATATTAAAATCAAAATCATGAATAGAAGAGAAGCACTATCATCCGTTGCGTTGCTGCTCGGAGGTACACTGATTGGTTCCGAAATGTTTCTTTCCGGTTGTACCAACGAAAATAAAAAAATCGGAACAGCCGGTCTTGATTTTTCACCTGAAGATATTTCGTTTCTGGACGAAGTAGGAGATACCATTATTCCTGCTACGGATACGCCGGGTGCCAAGGATGCCAAGATCGGAGAATTCATGCATACGATCGTAAGGGATTGTTACAACAAAACTGACCAGGATATTTTCATAGCCGGTATGGGAAAACTCAATGAAGCCAGCAAATCCATGAACGGAAAGTATTTTCTGGAATCCAGTCCGGAAGAACGTAAGAATTTACTGATCGCTCTGGACAAGGAACAAAAAGATTATACTGCCAGTAAAAAAGCAACGGATCCTCATCATTACTTCCGCATGATAAAGGAACTGACTATCTGGGGTTATTTTACATCAGAACCAGGCGCAACCAAGGCGCTGAGATATGTTGCGGTTCCCGGCAGGTATGAAGGTTGTATCCCCTATAAAAAAGGCGATAAAGCCTGGGCTACCTAATCGCCTTACCAACCTCATTGTTTCCCGTTGGGCCCTCATTGTTTCCTGTTGGGTCCTCATTGTTTCCCGTTGGGTCCTCATTGCAACCCCGGTGGATCCTCATTGTTTCCCCGATGGGTCTTCATTGCTGCCGCGGATTCCGGATACCCAAAGAATACCCAAAGGATAGCCAAATGGGAGAACACCGGGAAAAACTATTTCATCATGGCCTGGTGTCCTTGTCTCAAAGCTTCCAAAGACTTTTTTGATTTTTAGGTTAGTAACTTGATTTAAATAAAGAAGCTGTAAGCTTACCTTAAGTATAATAATGAAAAAGGCCCGGTTGTTTTATTAAAACATACCGGGCCTGAAGATATTCAGACTGCAATCGGAACCTATCAAATAATATTATCTGGTAGAGCCATAACCAACATATCCCTGTGTAGCTTTACATCCGTTTCTGGAAGAACTGTTGTAAGTGGCGCACGACGTGAATAGGGTTGTGGCTACTGCGAGGATAGCGATGAACAATAGTGACTTTCTCATTTTCCTGGGTATTTTTAATTAATAATAAGGGCCTGGTTCAGGTAGATCTACCAGGAATTTCAGAGGTACGGGATTTAAGCCTAATGCTTAAAGCCTAACGCTTAACGCCAGACAAAATGGTCATTTTCGGAGGGAGGATTCAATTCGTTTAAAGCTTTCTGTTTTATGCTTTCAGCTTAAAACGTCGTTATTCGAAGGATTGATAAAGGCTAGAACAAAATAAAACAATAATTCTGGTATATGCAATAGGGCAGGGGTTTTTAAGCATTTATTTATGATTCCATTATGGCCCTGCTGATCAGCGATGAATTCATTTTTTGCCCCTTAATCTGACAAAAACGGTATGTTTTGTTTGCTCCTACAGCTCTGTTTTACGAGGAACAATAAGTCCTGGTTATGTCAGAAACATACCGTTCCTGATATGTTGAAAATCAAGTGATTGGGGATTGAAATCCAGTGCTACACAATTTAATCTTTTCAGTTTAATCCGAGGAATCCGGCATAGGAATTGTCCCTTTTAAGGTGCTCTGACCATTTCAATAAAACGAAACGGCTTCATCTGGGTTCGATCAGTTCTGATGGATTGGATATTGCTACATTTGCAAAGAAATTTATTGCATAACCCATAAAAATTCATGTTACAATTAACTAAACCCCTGGCAGTTATTGATCTCGAAACGACCGGTATCAATCTTGCCTCAGACCGCATCGTTGAAATCGCCATAGTGAAATTGATGCCGGACGGCATCAAGACAGTAAAACATAAATTGATTCATCCGGAGATGCCGATTCCGAAACAGGCGTCCGATATCCATGGTATTACTGATGAAGATGTAAAAGATGCACAGACTTTCCGGCAGGCTGCGAATGAACTAAAGCAATTTCTCGACCATAGTGATCTGGCGGGTTATAATTCAAACAGATTCGATATCCCGTTGCTTGTAGAAGAATTTTTACGTGTAGGCATTGAGATCGATATGAAGGGGAGGCGGTTGATAGACGTTCAGCGTGTATTTCATTTGATGGAACAACGCACCCTCACCGCGGCTTATAAATTCTATTGCGATAAAATACATGATGGAGCCCATGGGGCACAGTCAGATGCCGAAGTAACCCTGGAAATCCTGATGGCTCAGATTGACCGCTATCCGCAGCTGGGAGCTGATCCTGAAAGCATCGTTAAATTTACCGGCGATGAACAAGTTGTTGATTTCGCCCGTCGATTTTCCATGGAAAATGGCGTGGAAATCTTTAACTTCGGGAAACACAAAGGAAGGCCGGTAGCTGACGTACTAAAATCTGAACCCCAGTATTACGATTGGATGATGAAGGGAGATTTCCCGATGCATACCAAGCAAAAATTAACTGAGATTTTCAACCGGACAATGCTGAAAAAGGACAAAACGGTTAGTTAAGTATTTGATATATTGGAAAAGATAGCAATCATACCAACGTATAATGAAAAAGAGAATATAGCAGCCATCCTGGAAGCTATTTTTTCTCTTAAACAGGATTATCATGTTCTCATCATAGATGACAGTTCCCCGGATGGAACAGCCGATATCGTTCGCAATCTTCAACAGCAATATCCAAATAGACTTTTCCTTGAAATCCGGAAGGGTAAACAGGGGCTGGGAACCGCGTATATCTATGGTTTCAAATGGGCTATTGACAAAGGATATGCGTTCATCTTTGAGATGGATGCCGATTTTTCCCATAACCCCAGTAATCTTGAAAATTTGTATATCGCCTGTAAATACAGTGGAGCAGACCTTTCCGTAGGTAGTCGTTACGTGAAGGACGGTGGTTTTATTAACTGGCCCAAGGAAAGAATCCTTCTTTCGAAAGGAGCTTCTATTTATACCCGGCTGATTACCTGGATGCCGGTTAAGGATCCGACAGCAGGTTTTGTTTGCTATCGACGTGAAGTACTGGAAACTATAAATCTGGATGAAATCCATTTTGCCGGTTATGCGTTCCAGATAGAAATGAAGTTCGCAGCCTGGAAATTGGGTTTCAAAATAAAAGAGGTACCGATTATTTTCGAAGACAGGAAATTGGGTGTTTCCAAAATGAATAAGGGAATTGTGAAAGAAGGCATTCTCGGAGTGCTAAAACTCCGCTGGAACGCGCTGTTCAAGAACTATCGTAAAAGAGTTAAAAATATTCCGTTAGTACAAACCGTAAATCATTTCTCTAAGAATATGGTGGTGGAAGGAAAATAATCTTTCTTTGCCAACTCCATGAAAAGAGCATTTCTCCAGTTACATATTGCCGTTTTTCTTGCTGGTTTCACAGGTGTTCTCGGAAGACTGATTACGCTCAATGAGGCCGTGCTCGTTTGGTATCGAATGATGATTGCCTGTTTTGTACTATGGATATCACTGCTTTTCCAAAAAAGAAAACCTGCTGCATCACGAAAACTATTTATTCAGGCATCAACCGTTGGGTTTCTCCTTGCCCTGCATTGGGTGACCTTCTATGCAGGAATTAAAAATTCCAATATTTCAACTGCCCTGGTTTGCCTGTCTGCCATGGGCTTTTTCACTGCTATACTTGAACCGGTTATGCTTCGCAGGCCATTTGATATGATCGAAGTCTTACTGGGATTACTGGCGATAGCAGGAATCAGTATCATATTCCATTTTGATCCGCATTACAAACTGGGAATTATCATTTCACTTTTTTCTGCTTTTCTGGCCAGCATTTTTCCGATACTCAACAGGCAAATTTTGCAAAAGATGGATGCAGAAACTGCCACGCGATACCAGCTCAGTGGTGGATTTATATTTATCACTCTGCTGATGCCGGTTTATCTACACTATTTTCCGGTCGATAAGCTATTACCGTCTTTGTCAGACTTTGCCTGGTTGCTCGTACTCGGTATTTTATGTACAGTTATCGCTTACGACCTTTTCATGAAGGCTCTTCAGAAAATCTCAGCGTTTACCGTAAACCTCACTTACAATCTGGAACCTATTTACGGAATTGGTATGGCATTTTTAATATACAGAGAAGATAAAGAAGTGAGCCAGGGATTTTACTATGGTTTTTGTCTGATCGTTGCGGCCGTTGTTTTACAATCGTTGAGGTTAAGGAAAACTTCGCTTCCTGAAAAAACCGGCTGGTAACTGAATAAACATGTTTATGACAGACGTTAAGCAGCTTTTGATGAAATATAACGAACAAGACTTCGCTTGGCTACCGGCAATAATGTTTCGTCCAGCGGGAATTTAAGTTGGGTCTCTATTGCATAAACAGCAGGGTTTGGCAGATCGGGTTTGAGACTTAGTAATTCCGACTTAATTTGTTCATAGGTGTTACTAAAACTTCGTTTCCAGGAATTAATATATTCCGTTCGCATGCTTCTGTATTTTTCATCATGTTTTTCAAAAAAACTCAGATAGTAGCTATATACGCGGGTTGCGTTGGCGGAACCGTCACTAAGTAAAAAATATCCTTCTTTTGAATGTACCGGCATGATGCCCACGGGGTGAATGCTGATTTTATCTTCTACAAATTCGTAGATTTCTGTGCCGTTTGTGATTGCAGCTTTCATATGACCGGCAGAATATTCGATAATATCCTCCAGCTCGCGCATGAGTTCATCATCCTGAATCAGTTGCTCGTAAAGAACCTGTATTTTTTCCATTTGCAGGCCGGTTAATTTTTTTGGGAACTGTTCCTGTAAATATTTTTTATTCTCCCGGAAGGCAATGAGATTATTATAATGGAAAATCACATCTGCGAGTTGAGGGTAAAGTTTATTTTCCTGGAAATTCCGGTTAATCTCCTGCAGATAGGCGAGCAGGGTATACTTTTTCAGTTCAAAATCTATGTAGCCATCGGCGAACCATGTTTCTGAGAGTGTTTTCATCTTGTCAGATTTAGTAAGTATCGGAATTTACAAAACTTCTCTTACATATAAACGACAAGATTGGGGAATTGTTATGATCTCCAAAAAGGCCTAAGGCCCAAAGCCTAAAGCCCAAGACTTATAATTGAAAGTAAACACTTACTAACGATATGGAATAGTTGAAAATTGATATTGTTCCGGAATACCGAAGAGTTTTGGGCTTTAGGCTTTAGGCACTTTGAAACCCTTCAAGCTCTTTGGCTACAGCGGTCAAAAATGTTGCTCCCAGGCTGCCATCAATGATCCGGTGATCATAGCTCATAGAAAGATACATCATATGGCGTATGCCAATTGAATCACCCTGGTCAGATTCGATCACCACCGGTCTTTTTTTAATGGCACCCACAGCGAGGATCGCAACCTGGGGCTGGTTAATAATGGGTGTGCCCATCAGGCTTCCAAATACGCCCACATTCGTGATGGTGAACGTGCCATCCTGAATATCTTCCGGTTTTAATTTATTGGTGCGGGCTGCATTTGCCAGCGTATTCACCTGTCGTGCCAGGCCGACCCGGTTATAATTATCAGCCGTTTTGATAACCGGCACGATCAGATTGCCGGATGGAAGGGCGGTTGCCATTCCAATATTGATATCCTTTTTTATTATGATCTTATCCCCCTGCAACGAACTATTAATGAGAGGGTATTTCTTAATGCAATTGATAACTGCCTCAATGAACAAGGGTGTCAGGGTCAATTTGGTTCCTTCCCTTTTTTCGAACTCGTCTTTTTCTTTCTCGCGCCAAATCACCAGGTTGGTTACATCAGCCTCTGTGAAACTGGTTACATGCGGACTGGTTTGTTTACTTCTTACCATATGTTCAGCTACCAGTTTCCGCATCCGATCCATTTCCTGGATCTCCACATTACCACTAACATTTAGCGAAATGGATTCTGAAGCTTTGTATTTCTCTTCTTTTATGGTCTGGGTGTTTTCCTGGCTAAGTTCATAGATGGGTTCTGCAACCGGAGGCTGACTATGGAAGCCATTTCCATCCTTCCTTTTGGAAACATATTGCAGTATGTCTTTTTTTGTAATCCTGCCTTCGTTACCGGTGCCGGGGATTTTTTCCAATTCTGACAAATTTATTCCCTCATTGCTGGCGATATTGAGAACCAGGGGGGAGTAAAATCTGTTTTCGTTGACCGATGTCCGTTGACCGTTGCCTGGAGAATGGGTTGGTCCCTCCTCGTAGCGGCGGGGGCGGTTGGCGGTTGACGGTTCTTCATCGCCTGTTTTGGTTGCCTGATTCTGACTGGTTGACGGTTGACGGTTGACGGTTAATGGTTCTTCCTTATTGAAACTCTCAGATTCTTCGTTCGGCGTTACGCGTTCGGCGTTATGCGTACCTGGCTTGGTCTCAATTTTGGCGATTACAGCGCCGACCGGAACCACGGAGTCAACGGGGAAAAGGATTTCCGTCAAAACGCCGGCGGTTGTGGAAGGCACTTCGCTGTCTACCTTGTCGGTTGCTATTTCAAGTAAAGATTCATCCTGTCGTACAGATTCTCCTGGTTGCTTGTTCCATTTGAGAATGGTAGCCTCCATGATGCTCTCACCCATTTTAGGCATTAACAAATCGACAATCGCCATGAAGATGATCTTTAGATTCGATCAAAAGTATTAATTAATTATCTAAGTCATGCAGACGACCTTACAGCGGCCGGGACAAAATGAATGTTCTTAACAAGTTGAGCACATTTATCGCGGTCATCTCTATATTTCGCTGACGGTCAAAGCGAAACCAGAGCTTCCGTGTGAAGATTTCATGGGCGCTTCCAGCTGCGATCCATACGGTTCCCACAGGCTTTTCTTCAGAACCGCCGCCAGGACCCATAATGCCGGAAGTCGCTAAAGCAAAATCTGTTTCCATATTACGGATTGCTCCATGTACCATGGCTTTCACGGTTTCTTCACTGACAGCTCCATGGGCTGATAAAACAGCCGGATCGACGTTCAGCATTTTCCTTTTAATTTCATTATCATAGGCAATGACAGATCCATGATAGTAGACGCTGGATCCCGGAATGCTGGTAATCAGGTGGGCGATATAACCACCCGTACAGCTTTCGGCCGTAGAAACTGATTGTTTTCTGGCTATCAATAATTTGCCCAGGGCTTCCTGTAATGTGATGTCTTCATCGGTTACCATCCATTCGTTTACAAGTGACTTCAGAATTTTAAACGCATGATCCAATTCCCGTTCCAGACCATCCGCCTGAGCAGCATTTGCCGTCAGGCGTAAACGCACCATACCATAACCCGGCAGGTAGGCCAGTTTTATATGTGGCGGCAGGTCAGATTCAAATTTGCTGATATGATCCGCTAAACCTGATTCACCTATTCCGGCTGTCAATAAAGTTCTGTGCGAAATGTAATGCGTCACGAATCGACTTTTCAAAAAGGGAATTACATCATCGGTCATCATGCCCTTCATCTCATAGGGCACACCGGGCATAGAGACGAAAATCTTTTCATTTTTATCAAACAGCATTCCGGGTGCCGTGCCCCGCTTGTTTTGAATCACCTCGCAGGCAGCGGGCACTTCGGCCTGTTTCAGATTGCGCTCAATAATTGGACGCTTGAAGATTTTTGTGAAAATATTTTTCACATTCTCCAATGCTGCTTCGTTTACGACCAGGGTGCTGTTGAAATATTCACAAAGGACGGCTTTGGTAATATCATCAGCTGTGGGTCCGAGCCCGCCCGTAATTAAAATAACTTCAGCGACTGCGGATTCTTCTTCGAGTGCTTTCAGAATATCCTCCCTCCCGTCACCGATAGCCACCCGGCGTCTGACCCAAAAACCCGCTTTATTCAGCTCCTGGGCCATCCAGGCACTATTTGTGTCGATCACCTGGCCAATCAATAATTCATCTCCGATCGTTACGATAGATATGTTGGTCATACTGCTATTAACTCTGAAGAAATGTTTTTGTTCAGCGTTCAGTTTATTTCGGGAAAAAATGGTTTCAGGAGGTTTCGCATGGTTTCCGGCATAACCGTTTTTTCAAAACTTCCAATTTTTACAAAATAAAGGGTCACTTTTCCCAGCGTGAGCAATTTTTTTTCCTGATTGAAAACTTCGTGTTCGAATAAGATACGATGGTCGACAGGTAATTCCCTCATGATGGTTTTGATTGTCAACAGGTCATCGTAGTGAGCAGGTCGCAAAAATTTAGTTTGCATTTCAACCACCGGCATCATTACACCGGCGGATTCCATTTCTTTATATGTAAGGCCGAGATTACGAATGGATTCAGCACGTGCCACTTCGAAATACTGGGCGTAATTGCCATAATAAACCACATTCATCTGGTCCGTTTCGGCATATCGCACACGTATAAGAGTCTCAGTAATGAACAAGGCAGGAATAATTGTTAATTGTTAATTGTCAATTGTTAATTTTCAAATTCAGACTTCCAGACTTCCAGTCTTGTGTTATTTCCCCATCATGCCATCCACACTTACCCGGCCGGGACCAATGATCAAAATAGTGAAAACACTGGTCAGGTACAACGCCGCGGGTTCAACAATTTTCAAAGGTTGTCCGTGATGAACAAGGAATACGGCGACTGAAAATTCAAACACGATGATGAATGCAACGATACGTGTGAATAATCCGAGTGCGAGAAACATCGAACAAAATAATTCTGCAAGAATGACCAGAATAAGTGAACCACGATGACCGATGCGCAAAGGATCGTAAAAGGTTCCTGATAAATCGCTGAAGTTTTGGATTTTTGGTAAACCATGTCCGATTAAAAGTAAGAGACCGGTAGCAACCCTCTGTACCAAAAGCGCGAAGTTGAATGCGCGGTCGGAATAAGCGGTTGATAATAATTTTGCCATCTTTAATTATTTGAGTCAAAAGTAAAGTATTTGCACTTTTAACAACTTGATCTAAAGAAATGTTAATCATATCAGTTATCCACAAGCTGTTTGGAACAATCTTTGGTATTAGGGGAAATAATTCAGAAACTTGGGTGCGTGAATAATATAATCCGGATGAAACGACCGATTCTTCCATTCTTTCTTTTATTCTGTTTTTTTGCAAAGGCGCAGCAGACATTCTGGTTAACAGATCCCCAGGCCACTTATAAGCAGGCACAGGAATACTATCAAAAACAGTATTATAGTCTGGCATACCCGATTTTCAAGGAGCTCGAACAGGATCAGACTGCGCGTCCGCAGCTTTATGAGTCCTTTAATTTTGAAAATGTTCACTATTATAACCTGGTCTGTTCACTCAACCAGGATGATAGTACCGCAGTACATCCGGCTGAAATTTATATTGAGAGAGACGATGATGCGGCACGGACGGAAATGCTTGCTTACTACCTCGCAGAATATCATTTTCGTCATGGGAATTATGACGCTTCATTAAAGCTTTATGAAAGTTCTGGCATTGAAAACCTGAATAACGAAGAGATCGCTAATTTGAAATTTCATAAGGGATATGCTTATTTTATCAGGAAGAATTTCGATCAGGCCAAACCGCTTTTTGATGCCATCCGGCAGCTTCCTAAAAATGACCATTATATCGATGCAAACTACTATTATGGGTATATCTGTTTTTACCAAAAGAAATACAGTGATGCACTGACTGCCTTTTCTGTAGTAGAAAATAATCCGAAATACGATCATATCGTTCCTTATTATATTGCAAATATTTACCTCGTACAAAATCAAAAAGAGAAAGCAATCTCTTATGCCGCGGCAAAACTGGCCAGCGGGAATCAGTACTATACTCCCGAACTGAAGCAGTTGGTTGGACATGCTTATTATGATGAGAAAAATTTTGTTAAAGCGCTGCCATTCCTGGAATCTTATGTGAATAGTTCAAAAACGGTGAGCCGTCAGGATCTCTTTGAACTGTCTTATTGTTACTACCAGGCCCAGAATTATACAAAAGCCATTGATGGATTTATACAGCTGGGCGGTAAGGAGGATTCACTGGCGCAAAATGCCATGTACCTGCTGGGAGACGCTTATTTAAAAACCGGGCAAAAAGCAAACGCCCGGAATGCCTTTCTTTTTTGCGCATCCAACAGCAGTTATCCCGTCCAAAAGGAAATATCTGAATTCCACTATGCTAAACTTTCTTATGAATTGGGATATCCGGATGTTGCCCTCTCAGAATTTCGTAGTTTCCTGGAGCAATATCCGAATTCAACCTATGCACCTGAAGCCCGTGAATTATTGTTGAATGTATTGGCCAACACCAGCAACTACAAAGATGCGCTGACACTGATGGATAGTGTAAAGAATCCATCAGCCAATGCCCGCCAGCTCAAAGCCAGAATTCTTTACGGAAGAGCTACCGAACTTATAAACGATGGTATGCTGGTAAATGCTGCTGAACTGCTGGACCGCGCTTCCCGGGAACCTAATAACACCGAACTGCTCCCATTTATAAACTTCTGGAAAGGAGAAATTGCTTATCGGACCAATCATCTGGACGATGCTATTCCCTACTTTGTTGAATACCTGAAAACGCCCATCGCGAGAGAAGAAGTGAATCCTGTGAATGCAAAATATAGTCTTGGTTATTGTTATCTGAAAAAGGAAAATTATAAAGAGGCGTTGAATTATTTCCAGCAGATCGCCAGAAATCCCGGAATTCATGCAACGCCACTTGAACAGGATGCTTATATCCGTAGTGCTGATTGTTATTATATGAATCGTGATTTCAAAACGGCCGTACCGATGTACAATAAGGTTCTTGAATATTCCTGGCCGGCTTCTGATTATGCGACTTTTCAAAAGGCCATGGTGGCCGGTGTGAATAATTCATCAGAAAAAATCGATCTGATGAATGGTCTTATCCGGAAATATCCCGGTTCAGATCTCGTGGTGGATGCCAATATGGAAATCGCCAATACTTATCTCTCTAATGAGCAATACAGGGAATCTCTTTCCTATTTAAAGATTGTTATTCTCAGTAATGGTAATGATGCATTGAAACCCCGGGCGCTGCTGCGTTCCGGACTAGCTAATTATAACCTGGGAAATAACGCAGAAGCTCTCAGTAAGTATAATGAACTGCTGAAAAATTATCCGAATTCCGTCGAGGCCCAGGAAGCACTGGATAATGCAAAATCTATTTATGTAGAAGAAGGCAGATCGGGCGAGTATGTAAATTTTGCAAAGGGGATGGGAATTGCCATTTCAGTAAGCCAGGAAGATCAACTGGCTTACCAGGAAGCGGAAGTGCAATTCAATAATGGAAATTTCTCAGGCGGACAGCAAAAATTCGAAGACTATCTCAAAAAATTTCCGGATGGTAAATATGCTTTAGAAGCCAATTTCTACAAAAGCGAAATGTACGCCAGCCAGAAAAACTGGATAAAAGCCGTTACTGGTTATCAGATGGTAGCTGATAAAGCGCCAAACAAATTTGCTGAAAAATCCATCCTGCAGGCTGCCCGTATCAATTTTTTTAATCTGAAGGATTACAGCAAAGCGGAAATATATTATGCTAAACTAAAAGACTTTGCTACTTCCCAGGAAATTAAAATGGAAGCCATGCGGGGTTTGCTTCGCTGCCAGTTTGAGTTGCAGGAATGGGCCATAGCGAGTGATAATGCCAAAGATCTGCTAAATGTAAAGGGGATTGGTTCTGATGACAAGATTCTTGCCAGCATGATTGTGGGTAAATCTTATCAGGCAAACGGACAATGTGAATCAGCGATTCCTTATTTTAAAACGGTCGCCTCCCTTAGCCGGGCGGCTTATGGAGCAGAGGCTCAATATCAGATTGCTGCCTGCCAGTTTCAACAAAACCGTTTGAAAGAATCAGAAAAATCAGCTTTTGAGGTAATCCATAAATCCGGTTCATATGAATTATGGGTTACCAAAAGTTATTTCCTGCTGGGAGATATTTATTTGAAGGAGAAGGATTATTTCAACGCCAAAGCGACATTTCAAAGTCTGGTGGAGAATGCAAAGATTGATGAGATCCGCGTACAGGCTGAGCAGCGGCTGGATGAAGTAAAAAAAGAAGAGGCTGGCAATAGTAAAATCAGCAATGAGAATTGAGTTATTTCAGAATGCATTTAAAATTATGAAGGGAATTATTTGTTTGACGATGTTTATGTTGCTGGTCTCCATGACCGTAAAAGCGCAGGATACCCTGAAAAAGAAGACAATTAATATTACGTCTACTTTTAAACCGGCATTGAAAAATACTGCCAAATTAAATTTCAATGCGGAAGCACCACTGATAGATTCCAGCCGCCCGGATCTAAAATATAACCTGCCCACCCAATTTCTTTCTCTGACATATCAGCCAAATGGTTTAAATCCTGTTGCACTGCCGGCCGATAGTATCAAAACCTGGAATAATGATAATTATATTAAAGTGGGAGCGGGGAATATTCACTTACCCTATGTTCTGGCCGGACTCAGCTTTGGTGACAGGAAAAAATCTTTTTTTAATATATCGGCCGAGGGATATTCAGCCAAAGGAAAACTTCCTTACCAGGAAAATAGTCTACTGGCGGCATCGATCAGTGGCACTATCAAGTCTTCCAATAACCTGGAATGGGATGGCGCCCTGGGTTTTCGTGCAGACGGATATTATCTGTATGGCTTTCAACCCGACACACTGAAATTTGCCAAGAGTCAACTGCAGCAACAATTTTTTACATTCGATGGGAGACTCGGCCTGCGAAATACTGTACCCAGCAGTTATGGTCTCACATATAATCCCAACATTAAAATTGCTGCATTCGGACTGAATAATTCACCGCGGAGTTCCGAAGCAGATATGGTTTTTAATGTGCCAGTGGAAAAAATCCTCAACGAACATTTTGCCATAGATCTCGCTTTTACCGCTGATATTACCAATTATTCTTACAGAGGGGCATCTGCGATCAACAATAACCTGTTCATTGTTTCACCCGCTGTGGTTTATCATTCAGATAATATTGCTCTTCATCTTGAAATGAGTCCATCCTGGGACCAGTCTGATTTTCACCTTCTTCCCAATTTCAGAGCTGAATATACTACAGATGACAAGCGGTTCACGCTTTTTGCGTCCCTGGACGGCTACTATGATAAGGGGAGTTTCAAAAGATTTGCCGGGATCAACCCATGGCTTTGGGAGCCCACCACATTGCTGAATACCAGGGTCAATGAGTTTTTTGGAGGATTTAAAGGTTCGCTGTCCAATCATATTTCTTATCTCGCGAAAGCCGGTTTTTCACAGTCACACAATATGCCACTTTTCCTGAATGACAGTCTGGATGGTAAAAATTTTCGGGTCGTGTATGAAGAGCGGCTCGATGATTTCAATGTGCATGGTGAGATCAGTTATATAGAAGGAGAGGACCTGAATATTACTGCAGGCCTGACACTCAATAATTACAAGACGACAAGCCAGTACAGGGCCTGGGGTTTACTTCCATTTGAATTTACAACCAGTTTCCGATGGCAACCGATAAAAGACCTCTGGTTGAAGGCAGATCTGCTGGCTTTTGAAGGAGGATATTTCCGTAATGTGAATAAGATAGTCGCCAGCACAACGGGAGGATTTGACATCAATGCGGGGATTGAATTCCGGATCGCCCGGCAGCTGAATCTCTGGTTACAGATGAATAATCTGTTTAATGATAAATATCAGCGCTGGAACCAATATTCTGTGTATGGATTTAATATCTTAGGGGGTGTTATTTTTTCATTCGGAAGATAGACCCTCTTAAATCGTTCTATGTACGCGATCCTGAACAGATACCTTTTTTTACATAAGAGTATTCCTATACCCGGACTGGGTACTATTTGCATGGAAAGCCAGGCGGCAGCCATCGATGCAAGTACCCGAACTATACATCCACCGGTTTACCGATTTCGTTTTGATAAATTTTCTGATTCACCGGATAAAGATCTTTTTGCTTATTTGTCAGCGCAGCAAAAAATTTCAGACTATGAAGCATTGAGGCAGTATAATGATTTCGCGTATTCTCTTCGCGATCGCCTTAATTATTTCAGGGAGGCTCCATGGGAAGGTCTCGGTATTTTAAAAAAGGATGATATGGGGGATATTCATTTCGAATCTTCCATTTTAAATCCATCTTTTTTACAGCCGGTGCCTGCGGAAAAGGTGGTACGAACGAATGCCAAACATATGTTGCTGGTTGGAGATCGAGAGCGCTCCAACAGGGAAATGAGTGACTGGTTCGCAGAGGAGCCCATTCACGGAAACAGGCTCTGGTGGCTGGTTGCGCTCGTTGGAGGTATTGCAGCCGCCCTGATTATCATGTTTCATTTTTCATCCAAGGGATGGAATGTAGAATCTACCGGTAATCAACAAACGATACAGGTAAAATAATTCACCCCGCCTTTAGCGGGATCAATCCTTCATTGATGAATTCAAGTGGTGAATTGATCGTTAGCTGTCCGGTTTGCAATAGTAAAAACACATATTTCGCGCTGAAAGTAAAAGACCATTCAGTGAGCGGCGAGTTTTTTGAAGTTTTCGAATGCTCCCGTTGCAGTCTGCGTTTTACCCACCTTGCTCCTCCCGGCGAAAAAATCGGAGTATACTACGAATCGGAGGATTATATTTCACACAGCAATACCCGCAAGGGATTCATAAATAGTTTATATCATTCCGTACGACATCATACTCTGTCTATCAAATTTCACCAGATAGAAAAGTTCACCGGTTTGAATCTGGGCCACCACCTGGATATCGGAGCTGGTACAGGTTCCTTTGTTCAATATATGAATGAACATGGCTGGAGGAGTCAGGGCATTGAACCAGATGCTAAAGCGCGCGAACTTGCCATGACACACCATAATACCCGCCTGTTGCCTTCCGAAATGTTCGAGACGCTTTTGCCGGAAACCTTTGATGCCGTTAGCATGTGGCATGTATTGGAACACGTGCATGACCTATATCCGTATCTGCATCAAGTAAAAAAGATTTTGAAATCCCGGGGACTGGCATTTATTGCGGTCCCGAATTATACCAGTTTTGACGGGAGGAAATACGGCCCATTTTGGGCAGCATATGATGTTCCCCGTCATTTATACCATTTCTCTCCGGCTTCCATGAAATGGTTATTGCCAGCTGCCGGATTTCAATTAACAGGAATGATACCTATGTGGTATGATAGTTTTTATATCAGTTTATTGAGTGAAAAATATAAAAACGGGTATTCATCATTTCCCAAGGGAATTATCAGCGGCGCTATTTCCAATTTGAAGGCCCTTCAGAATAAGGAGAGATGCAGTTCTCTGATTTATGTTGTTTGTAAAGCCTGAGGCGGGAGGCTCGAGGCTTGAGGATTTTTTAGTGTATTAATAATTATTGAGTGCCTCCAGCTTCATGCCTCGAGCTTCCGGCTAATTATTCAGTCGTACTTCGTACATATTGGGCCAGAGTTTGCCGGTAATATAAATTTTATTTTTTGCGGAGTCCCAGGCAATGCCATTCATATAATCTACATCGGGATCTTTTAATTTTACTTCTTTCACCAGATTGCTGAAGTCTGCCTTACCCAATACTTTTCCTGAATTTGGATCTATGCGAATAATATAGGGCGTCTGATATATATTCGCTAATATATTCCCATTCACATATTCCAGTTCATTCAAATTTCCAACGGGGCCGTTATTATCCGTAACTCCCACTATGCGATTGGTTTTAAAAGTTAACGGATCAAGATAAGTCAGATTACTGCTGCCATCGCTCATGATCAGGCTACTGCCATCCGTGGTCATGCCCCAGCCTTCTTTACTGGGGAATGTAAACTCTCCGATTTTTTTAAATGTCTTCAATTCGTATATAAAACCCTTCTTGTTGGTCCAGGTAAGCTGATAAAGTTTATCGCCCAGGATAGTGATCCCCTCTCCGAAATATATTTTTTTGTCAAGCTCAGCTTTAACTGAGATAACGCCGGTAGCAGGATCCACAATGCCTACCATTGATCTTGTTTTGTCATTCCCTTCGGGTGCGCCTGAACTTTCAAATAATTTACCATTGTGCATCAGGAATCCTTCTGTGTAAGAGTCTTTATCGTGCGGAAGGGCATTTAAGATCGTGTAAGTAATAACGGGTGCTTCGTTGACGGAAGCTGTTTCCGTAGCCGCAGTTGAAGTTGCAGATGAATTGGAAGAATCCCCACAGGCTGATACTAACTCTATAATCAGGAACAGGGGTATAAAAAATTTGTACATATTCTAAAATGGTTCGCAAAAATAATCTAAAAGCCTAAAGCCCAAAGCCTAAAGCTTAAAACAAAAGCAAACTTGCCAAATCTTAACAAATGGATTGATATTTCCTTATTTAGATACGGGTTTAAGCTTTAGGCATTAAGCTTTAGGCGTTAATATGTGCTTCAATCTTTTTTACAAAGTTGCTTTTGGGTTGGGCTCCTACCAATTTGTCAACGACTTTGCCTCCTTTGATAAACAGAATAGCCGGGATAGATGTAATACCATAATTCACGGATAATTGTGGATTGTGGTCAACGTTCACTTTACCCACATTGATCTTCCCATCGTACTCTTTAGAAAGTTCTTCAATGACAGGACCAATTGCGCGGCATGGTCCACACCATTCTGCCCAAAAATCAATGATCGTCAACTTATCAGATGCAAGTACCTTCTCCTGAAAGTTCGCATCGGTGTATTCAAGTGCCATATTTATATATATTTAATTTTATGTAAAAGTCAGTCTATTTTCCCTAATTCTATGTCGTGTGACGGACAACTATTTATTTGCTTCGTTCCTTCCGGATTATTCATCACGGCACCCTTACTGCAAATTTGTTTCCATATGAGTCCGGGTTCCATTCTGTCATATTCCTCCTAATAAGTAACTACCTGAACGTCAAACTCAGGACAGTCCTGCAAAAAGGCAGCCATTTCGTCATTCATTTCAAAGCCGTTTTCCAGGCTGTACAGGCTGATTTTTGCATTTGTTTTAGACTCCTGAACATTAAACTTCAGCGTCGTTTTGCCAGGATGTTTCCTGATATTTTTTTCCATAAATTTTACCATGTACTCGTTTAAATGCCGCGCGTCCAGATCGATCACCAGTTGTTTTGTTAACAGGGCCTTAATACTTTCCAGCAGTAACATTTTCTCAACTTTGAATTCAAATTCCACGCGGTTATACCGGGTTTTGAAATAGCCGGT
>Ga0206913_1056_pt1 | contig 27526 bp, 24 predicted proteins | sample Alteio_BWOrgHeat_72_FD_152942 | JGI IMG/M metagenome (GOLD analysis project Ga0206913, IMG submission 152942) | Enriched cells from forest soil in Barre Woods Harvard Forest LTER site, Petersham, Massachusetts, United States -... | ecosystem: Environmental > Terrestrial > Soil > Temperate forest >... | reverse complement strand
AGCATTTCAGCAACCGGGCCAATGCCATGTGTCGGGTACAAATCACCGTTACGATGCACGCTGTGATTGGTGCGCCAGCGGGCTTCGGAAAAACCCTTTTCACCGAATTCAGCACCACTGTCGTAAGGTGTTTTACCGTCATTGAATTTTACACCACGCAGATCGTGCTGGTATCCGCACTGCATATGAATGAGTTCCCCAAAAATCCCCTGTCTGACCATTTGCAAAATGGCCATTATATCTCTGCGGTAACAAACATTTTCCATCATCATAACGTTGGCACCGCTGGCAGCCGCCGCATTCACCACATTCCAGTGATCCTGCAGGGTTATACCCAGCACCACTTCTGTTCCGATATATTTGATACCCGCAGAAATGCCATCCAGGATCATCGGGGTATGCCATTCCCATGGCGTGGCGATCAGGATCGCCTGCAGATCTTTTTCTGCCAGCAGCTTTCTATAGGCATGCGGATCGCCGGTAAATATTTTTGGCATCGGTCTGCCGGATTTTGTAACCAGCTCGCGGGCGGATTGCAGGCTGCGTTCATCCACGTCACAAATGGCTACGACATCTACATCGGATCTTTGTAGTGCATTCCACAAATGATTTTGTCCCCGGAGACCTGTTCCGATAATGCCCAGCCTGACTTTTGTAATCGTGGATCTGGAAAATAAAAGTGAAGGATGTAAAAGTCCGATGCCCGCTCCGGCGATAGAAATATTTTTTACGAAGTCCCTGCGTTTCATATGAAAGTTTTTTTTCGTTGACCGTTGACCGTTGACCGTTGATCGTTGATCGTTGACCGTTGACCGTTGACGGTTGACGGTTGACGGTTCTGATTTCGGGAAGAAAATTATGCATTTATATTAACCTGCTGAAATACCCTTTGAGTTGGTATTGTCTCAGACACTACCCTTGAGTTGGCTTTACGCTTATTACAATTGTACCAACTGATTCTTTATCGCATAAAGAACCAATCCAACGCGGTTAGAGACATTGAATTTTTTGAAGAGGGATTCGCGGTAGCCATCTACAGTACGTTCACTGACGAACATATCACTGGCAATCTGCTGATAGTTTTTTTCGCTGCAGGCATGTTTCAGAAATTCCATTTCCCGGTCTGTCAGGTGAGGGAATGCATTTACGGAATCTGATCCGGCATCGTGGATCGACTGGATTACTTTCCGCGTCATCATTTCATTGTAATAATATCCTTTCGCAAGAATTTCTTCAAATGCCACCTGCAGTTCCTTCGGATCGGCATCTTTGAGAATATAACCCCGGGCTCCGTGATGAATCATTTTAATAATCGTGGCATCATTATCCATGGTGCTGAGTGCCAGCACCCGGATGGACGGATGGTTTGCATGCAACCAGGCGGCTGTAGTATAACCGTCCATAACCGGCATATGAATGTCCAGTAAAACGATATGAGGTAAATGATCAGGGTCTAGCTGATCAATCAATTCCCGGCCATTACTTACGTCCATTAAAACTTTGTATCGGGGGAATAAATCGATCAACACCGCCAGCCCCTTTCGGAACATGGTATGATCGTCTACCAATGCGATATATTTCAGGTCAGGCATGGCTCTTGATTTTGTTTCAGATCAAACTATTTATTTCCTTTTTCTCAGGCATGGTCGCTTAATTTTCGTTTCAGGTTTCCCGTCAGGCATAAGCCATTTGAATTTGAAGTGTGGTTCCCTCACCTGGTTTACTCATGATATCCGCCTTGCCTCCAACCAGCGTTGCCCTGCGCAGGATATTCTGAAGTCCAAGGCCCTCACGCTTCTTTAATTCTGCTTCGGGGTTAAACCCGATACCATTGTCAAAAATTGAAATAAACATACATTCATCCAGGTACCGGATTGAAACTTTCACATCAGAAGCGCCGGCGTGTTTGATGATATTTTGTAATCCCTCCTGTACAATCCGAAAAGCAATGAGCTTATGCTGGTCCGGAATATTTTTTTCTTCACCCTCCACATTTGAACTCACTTTGATCAGACCGCTGCGGTTGATCCGGCGGATCTCCTGCGTAATACTATCCTGCAGACTCAGTTTTTGTAATCTTTCACTGCTCAGGCTTTTGGCGATATCCCGCAGTTCGGTCATCGCCAGGCTGATACTTTCTTTCACATTCGTCAGCAGTTCTCCCTCCACAGACTGTTTTTGTTCCATGATACTCAGCTGCACTTTCGCCAGACTCAGAATCTGTCCGACATTGTCGTGAATTTCCTGGCTGATCATATCGAAGGTTTGTTCCTGTATCTCTAATTTGGATTCAAGTAATTGTTTATCGTAAGCGGCTCGCATGAGTTGTTGTTCTTTGCTCATTTGTCCTTTTTTATTATTATAATAAAACAGCATGACAAGAAACAGCACGCCCAGGAAAAGCAGAATAACGACGACTGCTATAATGGTGAAGATGACCTGGCTCTTTGCGTCCTGCATAAAGTAAATGCGTAACTATATCCTCCGTAAACAATAGCGTTTACGGCTGGTAATATGGCGTGGTATAAGGTTTTATTGGCAATTTCAATTTTGTTGATCAGAATATAAGACTGAAGACCGAGTACCACCAATGTGATCAGACTGGAAAGTAAATTCAGGGAATTGATCCAGAAAAAAGGCTCCCTCATAAAATTCAGTTCCTGCTGGTCAAACATCGTCAAACGCACAAGACAAAGGCTCGAAAACACGATGATCATAATGTCCACCAAACCCAGGGAATAGGAATTGAATTGTATAGGTCCCTCTATAAATCCAAAGTTTATGCATACGAGCAACATGCATAAAATGCAGACTATATAAAAGATAATGGCTTCCTTCCTGGTTAAAAATAACATTTTGCCAGCTAAGTAGAAAAAGAACGGCGTAGATACCAGGAGATACAAATTATATATACGATAATTTGATGACCAGCCAAATGCGCGATAATTATCAGCAATCAATTCTGTAGCATTCACGATAACCAACAGAGGAATAAATGCAAGCAGATTACAGGATTTTAATCCTTTCCAGCAGTAGATGGCTGTAATAAGACTTAGAATCTGAAAATATTCGAACCAGGCAATGTGCATATTTTATGGTTGTAGCCCCGAAGTCTTAAGCGTCTCCAAAACCTTCAGTGATTTTCGTCTTTTATGGTTGTAGCCCCGAAGTCTTAAGCGTCTCCAAAACCTTCAGTGATTTTCCTCTTTTATGGTTGCAGCCCGCCGAAATCTTAAGCGTCTCCAAATCCTTCAGTGATTTTCCTCTTTTATGGTTGCAGCCCGCCGAAATCATAAGCGCCACCGCCTCCGGATGGTGTTCCTCCGGCAATATTCGCATGTGGTTGTAAGGTTTGGCCGGAAGAAGTATCGTAAGGGACTAAAAATATTGCGATCCGATTATTTTTTTTGACCCTTTTAGCCGGATCAGGTTCATACATGTTTAGATAAGTCATATCGTAAACTCCAAATTCAACCCGGATGGAGAAGGTTTTACCTGCCTGTGCATAAGCGGCTGCAGTGGCATCCAGCCAGTCACGTAAATCGGTTCCGCTGAATGACTCTCCGGTTGTCAGTTGAGCTGTTGTGGTGATCGTTTGCGTGAAGGGCTGTCCTCCCGGGTTTGAAAATCCATGAGCTTTCATCAGTTTCCTATAGTTCGTCAGACAGGTCTGGATCGAATCCTGGTTGACGATTCGCCCGGTATCCAAACGAAATTCTTTTTGCAGCATTTCAGAGCCATTGAGCCATTCTTTGCCAGAAGGTTTGTCGATGTTTCTGAAGGAAAAAAGTAAAATAGAAAAGAGCAGAAATGAGCAGAGGATTACAGGTTTAAAAATCATATGGTTGGTTTTGATTCTGAAAATACATAGAATCCGGTTTCTTCGCGCGCAGATTGGAAGAAACGGGATTTATCCCTTTGATACCGGGAAAAATACCCGGATGAGAATCCTGTTTTATCCCCTTTTTAGCGTGTGTGAGTGATTGTAAGTTTGTTCACGAGGTTCTGCATTAAGAAAAACTTTATAACCATTACCTTATCCTTATCTGTATTTCGTGGAAACGGTTTGAGTGTATAATTTTACTCGTGGACTAGCAATCGTAGGGTCTCCTTGTTCTCAGGGAGGCCTTTTTATTTAATTTTGGCCGAATCACTTATGTCATGAATTCTTCCGAAATAATGGGCAGTTTAGGAGTAGCCATTCTGTTGCTTGCCTTCGTACTTAATATGCTGAAAATCATTAGGACGGAAAGTCTGTCTTATCTTTTACTCAACTTAATCGGGGCAGGTATTGCCTGTTTTGCCAGCTGGCTGATTCCCTATTTCCCCTTCGTGATTTTGGAGGGTGTTTGGGCGGTAGTGTCGTTGGTTTCTTTGGTGAAACATTTGGGGAATAGTTGACAGTTGACGGTTGACGGTTGACGGTTGGCGGTTGGCCCACCTTCGCTAAAGCTTCGGCGGGTGAAACAGTTGGCAGGAGAGGCGTTGCGCGTTACGCGTTGAGTGTTCAGCTCAGAAGAGGCTAAGCTGTTGTTTCTTGCTGTAAATGATTTTCGGAAGAAGCATACGCAATGGATGTTCTTTGAGAGCAATTTCATAGACGGCGGATTCGCGATACCGGCTGGCAATTACTACCTGCGTATCAAAAACGGTGGATGCAAATAAAGATTCAACCAGTTCCGGTGAATTATTTTCCTTTGAAAGATGGGAGAGCAGAAGATGACTCATAAAAGATGGCCGATGATTTATGTACAAATCCAGGGCCTGCCGGTTTGATAAATGTCCACTTCCACCTCTAATCCTGTTTTTCAGATATACAGGATAGCGGCCCTTATCCAGCATGTCCTCATCATAATTTGATTCCAGGAATGCGGCATGACATTGTTTAAAATAATGGATCAGCCGGTCGCAGGGTGCCCCAATATCCGTGAAGACACCGATATTGGTTTTGTCTGCGCTGACAACAAAACTATGCGGGTCGCAGGCATCGTGTTTTTTCTGAAAAGCAGTTATCCGGAGGCCACCGATTTGGACCGGTTGCTGATCTGTAAAATGAAAGGTAAACTTCCTGATTTTCCAGAAACCTGCTTCTTTCATGGTAGTCTGGCTGACATATACGGGAATCTGGTATTTCGCTACCAGCTGGTTAGCGCCCAAAATATGATCACTATGTTCATGGGAAATAAAAATCGCCTTTACCCGGCTCATATTCAGTCCCAGCCTTTTCATTCTGGCCTCCGTTTCCCGGCAGGATAATCCGGCATCTACAAAAACGGCCTCATCCCCATTACCGATATAATAACAGTTTCCGTTACTTCCTGAATTCAGCGAGGCAGTGAATAGGGACATAATTAGCTACGAAATTAACGGTCTCGCGCTAAAATCAAGGCTGTTTCGAAAATAAAAAACGAGGTTGTAGATTATTTTTTTGAGAATAGCAAAATAAAGCCAAAAGTTGCGCAAATCTGCCCGATCCAAAAAACGAACATCCATTTGATAATGTCCGTTTTTGAATTGGCTAAATCTTCCTTTGTTGCAAACACTTGCTGTTTATTATTAAATTCCTCATTAATCTTTTCCTCAACATATGAAGTCAGATTTTCCGCAGTTTCCTTACCCACCTTTAGAGCCAGCAGATTATAAAATTTAGTAATGGATACAGAACTCATCAGGAGGAATTGAATACAAAAATAATAATTTTAGAGATAATTGCATTATAACTGAAATGGTATAATTACACTGGCATTACCTTTAGAAAACATTCTTCATGAATTTAAAAAAACTAAAACCGGTACATTGGATTTATAACCTGATCCATTACAAAGCTATCAGGCATAACCGGGAAGCTTATCGGAAGTATGAATTGAATAAACCACTGATCGCGTCTGTGTCGAGCAGGGATTTTCCGGATAAGGAATCAAAGGCCTGGCTGGATCTGGGAGATTCGAGGTCTCTGGCGCCGCTCAAACCCGTATTTGCTGCTTTCCCCGGTCCCGTTCAGGAAAAGATTCTTTCCTGGAGTGACAATGGATATATGATTATCGAAAAATTATTCAGCGAAGAGACGATTGATAAAATCAACGATGAAATAGACCTGTTGATCCGGAAAAAGAAATTGAATTTCAACAGCAGCCATAAGCTGCTTTTTGCCAACCGGAAATCAGCATTCATAAAATCAATTACAAAAGATCCCCTGTTGCATGCTGTACTTGAATTTATTCTCGATAAAGAAGTGGTTGCTTTTCAAACCATCAATTTTTTCATGGGCAGTGAACAGCGGGCGCATTCTGACAGTGTACATATGACCACATATCCATTGGGCTACCTGATCGCTGCATGGATTGCCCTGGAAGATACAAATTCAGAAAACGGCCCCTTGTTTTACTATCCGGGCAGCCACCGGTTGCCCTACCTGTTGAACAATGATTTTAATGAGGGTGAAACCGCTTTAACCCTGGGTAAAAAAAATTATGACGATTATGAGAATCGGATTGAAACACTACTAAAGCAAAATCCTTTTGAAAAGAAATCCTTCCATGCAAAGAAAGGAGATGTACTGATCTGGCATGCGAATCTGGTTCATGGTGGATCTCCGATTATTAATCCGGCGCTCACCCGGAAGAGTATGGTGATTCATTACTATGCCAAAGATGTGATCAAGTATCATGAAATTACGGAGCGGCCATCACTTTTGCAGGATGAATGAGCATCATCTAAAGCGGCGGAGTTGACGATTCGTGTGCCGATATATATCCGTTCGAATTGGCCATTCTTTCAATTTCTATTGTCAGTATACAATAAACTTTTCGGGATCCAGTTCTTTGTTTCCTTTCAGCACGAAAAATATGATCGATTTATAATCGTTTGGAATCAATTTTCTTTGTCCGATCAAATCCCCACTTTTTACAAACTCTCCTGGATTTACTACGACGCTATCCATCTGCGCATACGCATAACTGGTGTCATTTTGCATGATCACCATGGCCCAGTCAGCACCCACTTTAAATACGTTTTGTACTTTACCATCTGAACAGGATCTCACATTGAAATCGGTAGAAGGCTGTATGAATATTCCCCGATGTGCGGGTGAAGATTTGTCTTTTAAGTCCAGAATCCTTCCACCGTACATGGGTAATCGCATGGTATCGAAAGCCGTGTGTATGTTGAAGATGGCCAAAAAAATAATACCGGATATCATCATTAAAAATAATAAAAAAAGGCTGCCCAAATTTCTTCGAACAGCCCATCGTTAACCACCAGGAAGATTATTATTCTGAAACCGGCAACGGGAACAGATTCCACTCATTGTCTCCGGGACGATAGTTCGATGTATGCCATATCCTACATTTTATATATCGTTGTATTCGGATGAAATTGTTTCCAGCTATGCCAGAATTCCTGGTAGGCCGCCAGTGTTTCAAGCTGATTATCTTTATAAGGGCCACTGATACAAAAACCATTCAGGTTCCATATGGAATGTGTATTTGTATCCGTGAGCTGGCTCAATGTTTTGTTCAGTGAAAAGGATAATGTTTGTCCCTGCAATACCCGGCTAAAAGCATGAAAACTGCTTGTGTCTTTTTCAAGCACCAGTAATACCGGTTGCCTGCCAATGGTATCTTCTATCATATCATCTCTCAGCAGGTCATTCCAGTCATATACTTTTTCAAATCCGTTTGTTTTTACGCCTACCACCCATGATTTCATTTTCCATGAAGCGGAATCTCTTTTTTCCAGATGTCCCCTGATCGTACCCTTGTCGAAATTGGCGAGGTCGTGATAGTCATCTTTAAAATTGCTGTCGGGTTGCAAAATGGTTGAGTTCGGATGAAGCCTCATCCAGGAAGCAAGGGATGACTGGTGAGAGGGGATTTCCTCCAGGTGTATACCTTTCAACGGACCGGCGATTGCAACACCCGTGGCCTGCTGCCACCAGCTCTTGGTGGTTTCATCTTCAAACATGGCATTAAAATGATCCATACCCACCAGTCTGAATTTTTCCAGCTTTCCGTTCACGACGGGAGAGTACACGCGGCCTGTGCGGCAAACGGTGCAATAAGTGATCATCACAGGCGTATTGCCGACGGTATCTTTTACCTGGTGGTGATAGCCGATGATCTGTATGGGGTAGGCCCTGGATTCACCATGGATATCAATTCCGATGATGAGTTTATTGCTGTCAACCGTATTTCCGGAAACAGACGAGAAGTTTTTAATGGATGGCTGGTAAAACATTTTATCGGCCTCGAACCTGAAATTGAAAAAGAAGAAAATAGTTCCGTAAATAATAGCTACGAGTGAAAGAAGGATCTTGGGATAGAGTTTCCTGCCCGTAAATACCCGGTAGGCTGGTTTCGCAATCAATGCAAGTCCGATGATCCGAAAGAGCCATTTATATTTTTCGATATTAAAAGCCCAATCGATTGTATTCGATTGCTGACTACCCGGGAAGGGCATGATATAATAAACGCGCAATATTTCTGTAGCTATTAACAGAAGTATGCCGATTATTAAAAATAATCGCGACATGATATCATTATATTTAGAAGAAAAATAGGAAGCTAACGCATAGATCAGGCCATGTCAGTTTCCGGCGGCTTACCGGGAGAAGGGATGAACTGGCTCACTAACTTTGCATTTACCACACTAACCAGTATGGAAGTATGGAAGCATGGAAGTATGGAAGTAGAGAGTTGGCAAGTTTCTGAAGTGTAATCGTTGCCGCTAAAACTTTTTTGTGTGCCGGAGCGGGAGGAGCCTTTGCTGTTTCCGTTTAAATCATTGGCGGTGTTGCCGTATTCTGCTTTAGCTTTCTTTAAAACCATTTTACGGGCATCGGGAATACAAAGCAGGATCAGCTTGCCATCGGAAACTTTACATTTGACATATTTGAAATTCTTACCCTGGAAGTTGAATTCACCATCGATGCGCTGGAAATTTCTTTGTTCGAGCTGATAGGGATTATCAAGGGGAACCGTAATGGAAATCAGGTCGTTTACATCGTACTGATCCTTATCCAGCCGGGATTCCATGGCCATATCCGCTTTCTGTTCGGCATAGTAAAACCAAACACGGTATCCTATTATATTAAACAGGAGTATAAGCAGTAGAATAACGGCTGCGGACTTTCTCAAGAGCAATTGTTAATGAAGTAAATATAGGAATTATCCAAATAATCCGAATTTTCCTGTTTTATTTCCGTTTTAAGTTGATTTTTTATTCAGGAACTTCAGAACTTTAAAGGATAGCGCCTTCATTCACCACATCGAAAACTTTTAACTTAGCCATATGGAAATAAATCCAGCCGCAGGCAAACCTGCCGACCCGTCGATTCTCACTAATATTCCACGCCTAATCACCGCCTATTTTTCCCAGCAGCCGGATGTTTCTGTTCCGTCACAGAAAGTGGCTTTTGGAACTTCCGGTCACCGCGGTTCTTCGTTGACAAACTCATTTAACGAATGGCATATTCTGGCTATCACTCAGGCTATTTGTTTGTACAGGAAACAAAATAAAATCGAAGGGCCGCTTTTTCTGGGCATTGATACCCATGCATTGTCCGAACCTGCCGCAGTGACCACACTGGAAGTTTTAGCAGGGAATGAAGTAGAAGTAATGATCGCCGCTAACAATGAATACACACCCACACCAGCGGTATCTCAGGCTATCCTGACGTATAATAAAGGAAGAACTGAAGGACTGGCAGATGGTATCGTGATTACCCCTTCCCACAATCCGCCTGATGACGGTGGATTTAAATATAATGCAACGCATGGGGGACCAGCCGGAACCGAAATCACTTCATGGGTGGAGAAGACGGCAAATGAAATACTGGAAAAGAAACTTAAAGCGGTTATCCGCATGCGTTACGAAAAGGCGCTCCGGGTAGGTACTACGCACCGATTCGATTACCTCAATCATTATGTGGATGATTTAAAAAACGTACTTAATCTGGACATCATCAGGGATTCGAAGATCAACATCGGCGCAGATCCGTTGGGCGGAGCCGGCGTTCATTACTGGGGTCCCATCGCTGAAAAATATAAATTAAATCTGCATGTAGTGAGTGACATTGTGGATCCAACATTCCGTTTTATGACAGTGGACTGGGACGGAAAGATCCGGATGGATCCTTCTTCCAGTTACGCCATGCAACGATTGATTGGCATGAAAGATCAATACGATATTTCAGTTGCCTGTGACACCGATCACGATCGTCATAGCGTGGTTACAAAAAGCGTAGGTCTTGTGCCGCCGAATCATTACCTGACAGTCTGCATTTTTTATTTGCTGCAACATCGTCCTGCCTGGAAAAAGGATATTGCCATCGGAAAAACGCTGGTGAGCAGCCGGATGATTGATCGTGTTACCAAAAAACTGCATCATCCGCTATACGAAGTACCGGTTGGATTCAAATGGTTTGTAGACGGTCTCATAGATGGTTCACTCGGCTTTGTGGGAGAGGAAAGCGCGGGTGCCAGTTTTTGCCGGAAGAACGGTGAAGTCTGGACAACAGACAAGGACGGTTTTATCCCCGCGTTACTGGCAGCTGAAATGACAGCAACACTTGGAAGGGATCCGGGAGAAATATATAAAACGCTGGCCGATGAGCTGGGGCAATCCACATACGATCGCGTGGAAGCGCCGGCCAATCCTGAGCAGAAAGCGAAGTTGTCCAGGTTGAATCCTGATGATATTAAGCAAAAGACCATGGCCGGCGAACCGATCACAGCCGTTCTTACCAAGGCGCCCGGAAACGGCGCTTCTATCGGCGGGCTTAAACTGGACACAGAAAACGGATGGATTGCCGCCCGGCCATCGGGAACCGAGAATATTTATAAAATTTATGCTGAAAGTTTTCGGGGACGCGACCACCTGAACCTCATGTTACAGGAAGCGCAATTAATTGTAGACACTGCTCTTAAAGCCTAAAGCCCAAAGCCTAAAACCAATTCAGGCCCAAAGCCTAAAACCAGTTCAGGCCTAAAACCTAAAACTAAGATTTGGTATCACATAGCATTTAAATGAATAAATTTTATTATACAGATGTCTAAATTTAAACACTAAGTTTTGGGCTTTGGGCTTTGGGCTTTAGGCGTTATTATGAAATATTTAAAAGTACTCTACATACAGGTTTTAATCGGCATAACCCTCGGTGTGTTATGCGGCTGGCTCTTTCCCTCCTTTGCAACTACTGCAAAACTGATCAGCGATACGTTCATCAATATGATCCGGATGATTATCGCGCCGGTGATATTTTGTAGTATCGTTACCGGAATAGCAGGTGCCGGAAGCATGAAAAAAGTGGGCAGGGTGGGGATCAAGGCCCTGGTTTATTTTGAAATCGTTTCTTCAATGGCACTTGTGATCGGACTGATTGTTGCCAACCTGATCAAACCCGGAGCGGGTATTGCACATGGATCCGCGGAAACTTCACAGGTAAGCGAAATAGCCAAACAGGCTGAAACATTCAACTGGGGAGATTTCATTTCTCATATTGTACCGTCCAATATCATTGAATCCTTCGCGAAGGGCGATATTCTACAGATATTATTTTTCAGTATTCTGTTTGCTGTCGGATTGAAGCAATTAGGGCCTTCCGGTAAAAACATTATTGATGGACTGAATAAAATCAACCAGGTCATCTTCAATATTCTAAAGATTGTCATGAAACTCAGTCCCATCGGTGCTTTCGGAGGGATGGCTTTTACGGTCGGGAAGTTTGGTTTCGCAAGTCTTTTTGTTTTAGGTAAACTGATGCTTTGTTTTTACCTGACCTGCCTGCTTTTTATTTTTGTCGTTCTCAATGCTATCTGCCGTTATTTTAAATTTAGTTTCTGGAACCTGCTGAGATATATAAGAGATGAAATCCTGATCGTATTTGGCGCAAGCAGCAGTGAAGCGGGTTTTCCTTCTCTGATGCAAAAACTGGAAGCGGCGGGCTGTGAAAAGGAGGTAGTCGGCCTGGTCGTTCCTACGGGTTACAGTTTTAATCTAGACGGCACAACGATTTACCTGAGCATGAGTGTGATTTTTTTAGCGCAGGTTTTTAATGTTGATTTAAGTCTGGGTCAGCAACTGGTTATCATTGGTATTCTGCTGATCACGAGTAAGGGTGCAGCCGGTGTTACCGGAAGCGGTTTTATTGTCCTGGCATCCACGCTGACGGCAATGAAAGTAATTCCACTGGAGGGGCTGGCCCTGCTGATCGGCGTTGACCGGTTTATGAGTGAGGGGAGGGCCCTGATTAATTTCATTGGTAATGCCGTGGCGACGGTTGTCATCTCTAAATCCGAAAAAGCCATTAACGAAGAAGTTTATCTGCGGGTAGTTGAGAAGGCGTAAAACGTAAGGCTTCAGTTTATTCTGCGCATATACATGCAGGTTAGTGATCAAAAAAAGGAGTATGATATATCAATGCTTCATTATGAACAATAACATAAACCGGATGATCACTCATCTGAAAATTTTCCATATGTGACGTTTGATATTTAGAAACGATCGGCCGAATAATGTATTCCGGCAGCGGACCGGATCCGGTCCATCGTTTCCATGATCAGCAAAGAATCGTTGTGGCTCATGACGGGACTTTCTATTAAGCCTTTTCGCAGGCATTCACCGACGTGACGTGCCTCATATTGATAGCCCGATCCGCCCTCTTTAAAGACAGGGATTATTTCTCTGCTATCTTCTCTTCCCGCATATAATTCTATCGTGGCACTCGGGGCATAAAAGCGTGCGGTGAGTCGTACCCTGCTTTTCGTGCCGCTGATATCCGCATCTGTTCCGAGGTTGGATGACAGAGAAGAGAAAAGCTGCGCCAATGCACCGTTCTTATATTTGAACAGACTCGCGCATTGTATGTCAACTCCCTCCGGACTGGCCGTCATCGATGCTTCAATCGTATCGGGCCTTCCCAGAATCGAAAGAACCAGAAACACATTGTAAATACCGATATCCAACAAGCTGCCTCCTCCGAGTGCGGGATCATATAGTCGTGCCGGCACGGGCGGTTGTGGGATGAATCCGAAATTAACCAATATGCTTTGGATCTCTCCCAATTCACTATCGGCGATTAGTTCCTGTAACTTTTGGTACTGTGGAAGGAATTTTGACCACAGCGCTTCCATCAGGAAAACTTTCCTGTTACGGGAAACAGCCACCATTTCTTTTGCCTGCCGGAGATTTAATGCGAAAGCTTTTTCGCATAACACTGCTTTCTGATGATTCAGGCACAGCAGGGTATGTTCATGATGCAGGGCGTGTGGTGTAGCAATATAAATCACATCCACGTCCGGATTGGATACCAGTTCCTCATAACTACCATGCACATGCTGAGCAGGAAACTCTTTTGCAAAAGCACGCGCATCGTCTGTGCGGCGGGCGGCAACTGCAGAAAGTATTGCTCCCTCAACCAAGGTCAGGTCGGAGGCGAATTTCCTTGCTATCCGGCCACAACCCAAAATTCCCCACCGAATGGTTTCCATCTAATATTTTGTACAATTTAGGTATTTCGTCGAAGTAAGCCTAAAGGTTAAAGCCCAAAGCCCTAAAGCCTAAGGCCCAAAACCAATACAGTAGTTCCGTGATTTAGTGATATGATGATCTTGTAAGTACTGATGAAATTCTTTCTTTAGTTTTAGGCTTTACGCTTTGGGCTTTAGGCTTTTTTTATGACTCACTGGAAAGACAAAGAAGTATATAAAACAATTCAACTGGCGATTCCCATTATCATGGGGGAACTGGCCCAGATGAGTTTGCACCTGATCGATACGGCTATGGTCGGAGCGATCAGTTATAAACACCTTGCGGCGGCTTCTCTGGTAATGACGGCCGCCAATATCCCATTTGTGATTGGTATCGGGATGACCATTTCAGTTTCCCAATTGGTCTCCATGGCAAACGGCCGACGTGACCACCAGCTGATTTCACATTATCTCTTCAATGGATTTCTGCTGTGCACTTTTTTTGCACTGGTCATCTCCGGAGGACTGGTATTCGGAAGAAACATATTGAGGCATCTGCACCAGGATCCACAGGTGGTTGAACTGGCACTGCCCTTTATGTCGCTGGTTGGACTTTCGATTATCCCTATGCTCCTGTTCATGACGCTAAAACAATTTACTGACGGTCTGGAGTATACGAAGACTGCCATGATGCTGTCTCTTGCTGCCATGCCCATCAATATATTTCTGAACTGGTTACTCATTTATGGCCACTGGGGATTTCCCAGGCTTGAACTGGCAGGTGCGGGATACGCGACACTGATTACCCGAACGGTGATATTCGTTGTGCTTGCATGGATCGTATTAAAACATAAGACCTTCAGACGTTTTATCGTCGTTAGCGAAAGCCAGTGGAGATATAGTATTAAAACCATCCGGGAACTCCTGCGTATTGGCATTCCCAGTAGTATACAGCTGGGCGTGGAAGTGTGTGCCTTTGCAGTTTCCGGTATCATTATCGGAACGATCGGCGCCGTTTCGCAGGCTGCCCATCAGATTGCCCTGAGCTGCGCCGCTTTTACTTTTATGGTTTCCATGGGACTAAGCCAGGCAGGATCCATCCGCGTCAGCAATGCATTTGGAAGATCGGATTGGAATAAAATACGGGTGATCGGTAAGACGACACTGATCACAGCTTTGTTGTACGGAAGTTTTTGCGGACTTATTTTTATCATATTCCGTTGGCAGCTTCCGTTGATTTTTAACGAGAATCCGGAGGTAGTCAGTTTATCGGCCCTCCTTTTATTATTCGCTGCCGTGTTCCAGATTTCAGATGCGACACAAGCTACGGGCGCCGGATTGCTGCGCGGTATCAAAGACGTAAAAATTCCGACTATTCTGATTACTCTAGCCTATTGGGTTATTGGTCTTCCCTTCGGATGGCTGTTCGCATTCCACTACCATATGGGAGCAGCGGGGATGTGGCTGGGATTAATTGTAGGACTTACACTGGCTTCTATTTTTCTTGGCGCCCGGTTTATTAGCAGGGTTCAAAAAGCTTAACGCGTAACGCCTAACGATGAATTGTGAACAGAAGACAAATTTGAAAATGTAAACAGTCAGATATCATCTTTTAGTCTCGCACCTCCTCAATCCTCAAGCTTCGCTTGTAAGCGTCAAGTTTCGAGCCTTAAGCATCAAGCATCGGGCCTCACTTTATTTTTTCAAATCCAAGTGCGAGATCAGCAATCAGGTCGTCGATATATTCAACGCCGACTGATAACCTCACCAGATTGGCCGGACTTCTTGGAGAATTTCCCTCTGCGGAACGACGGTGTTCTATGAGGCTTTCCACTCCTCCCAGGCTTGTGGCGTGTTTGAATAATTTCATACCACTGGCAAAAACCAGTGCCTGTTTTTCGCCACCTCTGAGACCGATCGAAATCATAGAACCAAATAACCCATTCATTTGTCGTTTGGCGATATCATGGCCCGGATGATCCGGAAGTCCGGGATAATAAACCTGTTCAACCTGGGGTTTTGTTTTTAGGAAATCGGCAATCGTTGATGCATTTTGAATTTGTCGCCCGAGGCGCAGAGATAGTGTCGAAAGACTTCGATTTAATAACCAGCAGTCAAAAGGTGAAGGCACGGAGCCCCCGATCACCTGATATTCGCGTATCCGTGCAACCAATTCATTTTTCTTATGAACGATAATACAACCTCCGAGCACGTCAGAATGGCCGCCGAAAAATTTTGTGGAGGAATGGAAAACCAGATCAGCGCCCAGTTCGAAAGGCCTTTGAATCAGGGGCGTGGTCCAGGTATTATCACAACCCACCAGAATACCTTTTGATTTTGCCAGTTTGCAAACCGTTGCGATGTCCGTTATTTTCAGCATGGGGTTTGACGGCGTTTCAATGATGATCAGACGGGTATTTTTTTTTATGGCTTTTTCAATCGCTCCTGCATCTGACATATCAACTTCTGTATATGTAATCTTCCATTTGGGCAGCATGGATTTTACTAGATGTGCAATTCCATGATAACAATCATCCGGAATGATAAGATGTGTTTCCGGTTCCAGTACGGATTGAGTGAGGGCCATAGCGGCAGCCATGCCTGAAGGAAATGCGAATGCTTCTTCACCACCCTCCAGTAATGCAAGTTTTGTTTCCAATTGCCGGCGGTTTGGATTATCCCAACGCGTATATACATAACCTTTGCCACCTAAATTTCCAGCTTCATCGCGCTCAAACGTGGTAGTAACATGAATCGGACTCATCACAGAACCAATCTGATCATCCGGGCGTCCGCCATGTATGGAAAGTGTATCAAAATGCATTAATAGTTTTTTGTTAAAGATAATCAATACAAGCCTAAAGCCTAAAGCCCAAAGCCTAAGACCAATACTAGCATAAAGCGTAAAACTTATTGCGGGATATGATATTAGATTACATATTTTATACGACCAAAAGTCTTGGGCTTTAGGCTTTGGGCTTTAGGCGTGAAAAAGTTTTAGGCTTTGGGCTTTACGCTTTAGGCTTAAGATCTGGAAGACTGATCACAAACATAGAACCCTTGCCGGGTGTGCTTTCCGCCCTGATTTCACCACGATGCAGTTCTACAATTTTTTTGCAGATCGATAAACCAATACCTGTTCCTTCAATCTGGTGATAGCTATGCAGTCTTTTAAATACGACAAAAATGTCTTCGGCAAATTTTTGATCGAAGCCGATGCCGTTATCACGTATCATAATTTTATATATTCGTGGCACTCCATGAGGTAAATCTATATCTGCATGATCCGCAGAGTCAACGCATTCACTCCAGATCCGTATAGCCGGATAAATTCCGGGACTCGCGAATTTGATGGAATTGCTAATCAGGTTTTGAAACAACTGTCTCATTTGTGTCGGAATCACTACCAATGAGGGCAGCGGCTCGATATTAATCGATGCATTTGTCTTTTTTATTTCTATTTCAAGATCCGAGATGACGTCTGATACGAGTTCATTCAGATCACACATTTCAAAGTGATCTGCCGTTTGAATATGACGCGAATAGGTCAGGAGATCGTTGATAAGAACCTGCATGCGACCTGTCGCTTTTTTTATTTTTTCCAAATGTTTGCGGACAGTTTCCATATCCGCTGACGCGAGACTGTTGCTGATTAAATCGTTAAATATTAATATTTTCCTCAAAGGTTCCTGCAGATCATGTGAAGCGACAAATGCAAAGCGGTCCAGCTCATGATTTATTTGTTTTAATTCTTCGTTGTTTTTAACCAGCTGCTGATTTAAAAGACTTATACGTTCTTCTGAAATTCTTCTTTCTGCAATTTCAGACTCAAGATAAGAATTGGTTGATCTGAGTTTTTCTTCCTGAATAGTCAGCTCTTTCGTCTTCCGGTATAATTCTACGAAAACGCCTACTTTGAATCTTAACAGGGCCGGATCCACCGGTTTATGGATATAGTCTACACCGCCCATTTTAAATCCCTTAAACATGAGGTCTTCACCATAGCGATGTGCTGTAATGAAAATAATAGGAATATGTTTTAACCGGTCCCGTTCATAAATGAGGTGAGCGGTTTCCAGGCCGTTCATCTGTGGCATCTGCACATCCATTAAGATCAGGGAAAAATCCTGGTCTTTTAAGAGCAGTTTTAATGCTGCCATACCTGAATTGGCTTTGTAAATATGATAACCTTCTTTTTCAAGAATGCTCTCAATGGACAGGAGATTGTCTTCCCGGTCGTCTACAACGAGAATTTTTGCATCATACGCTGATCGGTTCTCCCTGACCGGAATTTCGGACTCAAATGTTTTCATCTGAATTTATTTGTAAAGCCATACACGCATCAGTGATAATAACTGATCAATTTTAACCGGTTTTGTAATATAGTCAGAGGCGCCTGCATCGATACATTTTTCACGGTCGCCCTTCATTGCCTTCGCGGTTACAGCAATAATGGGCAGGTTATTGTTTTTATGTTCCCTTCTGATTTTCTGGGTTGTTTCGTAACCATCCATGGCCGGCATCATGATATCCATCAGTAACATATCCACATGCTTTCCTTCACTTAAAATATCAATGGCTTCCTGGCCACTTTCCGCGGTCATTACCTTCATGTTATATCTTTCAAATGCTGTTGTAAGCGCAAAGAGATTCCTGACATCATCGTCTACAATAAGCACGGTTTTGTTGGTTAAAATATCTTCCCTGGATCTTAAATTTTCTATGATCTTTTTTTGTTCAGGTAACAGATCCTTATGATTCAGATGCAGGTGCATGACGACTTCTTCGAACAGCAGGTCCAGGGAATTCAGATCTTTCACGAGTATCCTGTTTGCGTACTGCTTAAGCTGGGTTTTTTCCCTTGAAGTGAAATCCTTCGCAGAATAAATGAGAATGGGAATTATCTGGAGCTTTTTAATTTCATTTATTTCAATAATGATTTCCATTCCGGGAATATCGGGCAGCATATAATCCACAATCACGCAGTCGTAGGCGTTTTCCCTGACCAGTCGCAGGCCTTCCTGGCCGGTCGGTGCAATCTGTACTTCCACCAGTCCCTGATTCTCCAGCAGGTTTGCAATCGTGGAAGATTCGATTTCATTATCCTCTATCAGCAAAAGTTTTTTTGGTTTCTGGCTTTGATAGTTCTGGATATCATCAAACAACATATTGAGTGCTTCATTCTTTAAAGGCTTCAGACTGAAACTTCTGGCACCTCTTTGCATACCCAGCAATTTGTTTTCCTCCCCTGATATCAGATGCACCGGAATATGTCGGAAATTGATATCATTTTTAAACAGGTCCAGAATACGCCATCCACTGGCCTCCGGCAGTTTAACGTCGAGTGTTACCGAAACAGGATTAAATTTATTCACCAGTGTGAATACATCGGCGAAACCGGTTGCCACCACGGCTTTCATGTTTCTCTCATGGGCCTTTTCAATAATGATCCTTGCAAAACGTATATCATCCTCGATGACCAGAACTACCTGATCGTTATCGTTAATGATATTCCTGTCATCCCCCGTTTCATTTATAATTTCACTGATTACGTCCAATTCCCTGGCCTCCGGAAGTTTAACTGTGGGGACCGACTGAATGGCTGACTCATCACTATCCTGGGTAAGTAATTTATATTCGCTGATCGTTAAGCTGCTTTGTTTTTCTTTCTTGACATGGGTAGGATTATATTCCAACGGGAGAAATAATGTAAACCGGCTCCCCTTGTCAACTTCGCTTTCCAGTTCAATCGAACCACCCAGCAAATCTGCCAGCCCGCGACTGATTGAAAGACCAAGCCCTGTACCACCATATTTTCGGCTGGTAGATCCTTCCGCCTGCTGAAATGCTTCAAAGATGATATTTTGTTTATCCCGGGAAATTCCAATGCCGGTATCCTGGATTTCGAATGCAACTACTTTTTTTGCATTGTCAAGACTGGTAGTCGTTTGTTTCCAGTTTCTCTTTGCTTCATAAATCCGCAGTCTGACTTCTCCCTTTTCCGTGAATTTGAATGCATTGGAAAGCAGGTTTTTTAATATCTGATTCAGCCTTTGTATATCAGTCTCAAGACTATCGGGCAGCGTTTCATCCAATTCAATTACGAAGCGCAGGTTTTTACTTTCAGATACGTGTTTAAATGTTGTTTCAACAAAAGATGTTATTTCATTCAGTTTAACCTTGATAAAGTCTGTGGAAATATATCCGGATTCGATTTTTGAAAGGTCAAGGATATCATTGATCAGCTGGATCAGGTCGTCTCCGCAACTATGGATGGTTTTGGCATAGCGAACCTGTTTTTCAGACAGATTGCCTTCCCTGTTTTCAAATAATTGTTGGGCAAGAATGAGCAGTGAATTCAGTGGTGTCCTCAGCTCGTGCGACATATTCGCGAGGAATTCTGATTTGTATTTTGATGTCAGCTGCAATTGGGCCGCTTTTTCTTCGAGCGATTTCCTTGCTTCTTCCACTTCATTGTTTTTGTCTTCCACTTCTTCCTTTTGTTTAGCGAGAAGGTGGGCTTTGTCCTGCAGTTCTTCGTTTGTTCTTCTCAATTCATCTGTCAGCGACTGGGATTGTTCCAGCAGTTCTTCCGTTCTTGAATTTGTTTCAATCGTATTCAATACGATACCGATACTTTCCGTTAACTGACTCAGAAAGTCCAGGTGCGTTTCATTGAATGGTTCGAAGGATGCGAGTTCGATGACAGCTTTGATTTCTGTTTCAAATAATACGGGCAACACGATCAGGTTGACAGGAGAGGAGTTTCCCAAACCTGATTTTATCTTAATATAATTTTCAGGAACATTCGTTAACAGAATTCTTTCTTTCTCCAGTGCGCACTGGCCAACCAATCCTTCACCCAGGGAAATTTCTTTCTGAATAATCATTTCCTTATCATAAGCATACGCCGCAAATAATTTCAGGTGCTGGTTTTGCATGTTTTCATCCTGTTCAAAAATATAGAACATGCCCTGCTGCGCGTTGACCACCTGTGCAAGCTCCGACAGGATCCTGCGTGTTACGGTATTGAGATCCTTCTGGCCCTGCAACATCTGCGTGAATTTTGCCAGATTCGATTTCAACCAGTCCTGTTCCTGGTTGAGTAAGGTTGTTTCTTTCAGATTCGCGATCATCTGGTTAATGGTGTCCTTCAATTCTTCTACTTCACCTTTTGCTTCCACACGAATCATTTGAGTCAGGTCCCCCTTTGTTACAGCGGAAGCCACTTCCGATATCGCGCGCACCTGTGTCGTTAAATTTTCTGCCAGCTGATTCACATTTTCTGTCAGGTCCTTCCAGGTACCAGAAGCACCCGGCACACTTGCCTGACCGCCCAGTCTTCCATCCACACCCACTTCACGTGCAACGGATGTTACCTGATCTGCAAACACCGCCAGCGTATCAATCATTTCATTGATGGTATCAGTCAGCTGGGCCACTTCACCGCGTGATACGATCGATAATTTTTGTTTCAGGTTTCCCGTAGCGACTGCGGTTACTACTTTGGCGATCCCGCGTACCTGGTTGGTCAGGTTGGAGCCCATCATGTTAACAGAATCCGTCAGATCCTTCCAAGTACCACCGACGCCCTGCACCTGTGCCTGACCGCCCAATTTACCTTCGGTACCGACTTCGCGGGCCACACGGGTAACTTCATAGGCAAATGAATTCAACTGGTCCACCATGGTGTTGATGGTATTTTTCAAATCCAGGATTTCTCCCTTTACATCGATGGTTACTTTTTTTGATAAATCTCCGGAAGCCACGGCCTTCGTTACCTCCGCAATATTTCTAACCTGTGAGGTCAGATTGCCCGTCATTTGATTTACGGAATCTGTCAGATCTTTCCATGTACCGGCGACACCTGGCACAAAGGCCTGACCGCCGAGTTTTCCATCTGTTCCCACTTCGCGTGCCACACGGGTTACTTCCGATGCGAAGGCACGCAACTGATCCACCATCGTGTTGAGCGTTTCCTTTAACTGGAGAATTTCTCCTCTTACGTCTACCGTTATTTTTCTTGACATATCTCCATTCGCCACAGCGATGGCCACGTCTGCAATATTTCTGACCTGTGCTGTCAGGTTGCCAGCCATCTGGTTTACGGAGTCAGTAAGATCTTTCCACGTTCCTGCCACACCCGGTACATTTGCCTGGCCTCCTAATTTTCCTTCCGTACCCACTTCCCGCGCCACCCTCGTTACTTCAGAAGCAAAACCGCGTAGTTGTTCAACCATCGTATTGATGGTGTTTTTTAATTCCAGGATTTCGCCCTTTACATCCACTTCGATTTTTCTGGAGAGGTCACCATTGGCAACTGCCGTTGTTACTTCTGCAATATTTCTCACCTGCGAAGTCAGGTTGGATGCCATTTTATTTACTGAATCTGTCAGATCCTTCCAGAGACCTTCCACACCGGGTACATCAGCCTGTCCACCTAATTTTCCTTCTGAACCCACTTCCCGTGCCACACGAAAAACTTCTGATCCGAATGAATTCAGCTGATCCACCATGGTATTGATCGTGTCTTTCAGTTCCAGAATTTCCCCTTTCACATCCACGGTGATTTTTCTGGAAAGATCACCCCTGGCGACCGCTGTTGTCACCTCCGCAATATTTCTTACCTGCCCTGTGAGATTGGATCCCATTTGGTTTACAGAGTCCGTCAGATCCTTCCAGGTACCACCCACACCCTGCACTTTTGCCTGACCACCGAGTTTTCCTTCTGTGCCCACTTCGAGTGCCACACGGGTTACTTCCGAAGCAAAGGAATTCAATTGGTCCACCATGGTATTGATGGTCTTCTTTAATTCCAGGATTTCACCGGCCACGTCCACTGTGATTTTCTTGGAAAGGTCACCGTTTGCCACGGCCGTTGTTACTTCCGCAATATTCCGCACCTGCGCGGTGAGGTTGGATCCCATCTGATTTACTGAATCCGTCAGATCCTTCCAGGTACCACCCACGCCCTGTACTTTTGCCTGTCCGCCCAGTTTCCCTTCCGTTCCCACTTCCAGCGCCACACGGGTAACTTCTGATGCAAAGGAGTTTAGCTGATCCACCATCGTATTGATGGTATTTTTTAATTCCAGGATTTCACCTTCCACATCCACGGTAATTTTTTTTGATAAGTCACCGTTTGCCACCGCAGTTGTTACTTCTGCAATATTTCTTACCTGACCCGTTAGATTCGAAGCCATCTGATTTACTGAATCCGTCAGATCCTTCCAAACACCGCCAACACCTTTTACTGTTGCCTGACCACCCAGCTTTCCTTCGGAACCCACTTCTCTGGCGACGCGCGTCACTTCAGCGGAAAATGAATTCAGCTGGTCAACCATCGTGTTGATGGTATTTTTTAATTCCAGTATTTCTCCCTTTACGTCAACGGTAATTTTTCTGGACAGGTCTCCGCGGGCAACCGCCGTGGTTACTTCTGCAATATTTCTTACCTGTCCCGTTAAATTCGAAGCCATCTGGTTTACCGAATCCGTCAGATCTTTCCATGTACCAGCCACACCCTTTACCTCTGCCTGTCCGCCCAGTTTGCCTTCAGTTCCCACCTCACGGGCAACCCGGGTTACTTCAGAAGAAAATGAATTCAGCTGATCCACCATGGTGTTGATGGTATTCTTGAGTTCAAGAATTTCTCCCTGCACATCAACCGTAATTTTTTTTGAGAGGTCCCCTTTCGCAACGGCGGTCGTTACTTCCGCAATATTTCTTACCTGGGCTGTTAAATTACTACCCATCTGGTTTACAGAATCCGTCAGATCTTTCCATACACCGGCGACGCCTTTTACTTTTGCCTGACCTCCGAGTTTTCCTTCTGAACCTACTTCAAGGGCAACGCGGGTTACTTCCATTGAAAAAAGGTTCAACTGTTTCACCATATCATTTACTTCTCTTGCTATTCGCAGAAATTCACCTTGTAGTTTATGCGTCCCGATCTGCAGAGGCATTTCTTCTGAAAGATTTCCCTTGGCCACGGAACTGATTACATGTGCAATTTCAATGGTCGGATGAACCAGATTAGAAATTAATTCGTTGATGGAATCCACTCCGTCGCTCCATTGTCCGCCGGCTATCCTGGGAAGCATGATACGATGGGTCAGGTTTCCCTGCCTGCCGATAATATTTCCGGCTTTGGTGAGTTCCAGCATCAGCGCTTCATTCAGAGATATGATCTCGTTCATCGTGTCGCAGATTTTGCCATCGAGGCCCATATGTTCCACCGGTAAACGAACACTGAAATTTCCGTTTCGCATCTCTGAGAGAAAACGCAGAAATTCGCGGCTGTTTAAAAAAGCTTTTTCTCCATTCCCGTTTGCACGCGATTCTGTTTCTTTTAATTTTATTCCGTTGGTCAATTTATTGCCCACTTTGGATTTTTTCCCGTTTTTTACCAGGGGCTTGTCAAGCAGATCTGCTTTATCGTTTTTTGATTCTGATGATCCGGAGTCCTTTTTTTTATAATTCATAGTTTTAATGAATTAAATTGTTGAGTTTATAGTAGTTTATTAAAACGGATTAGATTTTTTATGAAGCAGTTCCCAAATAAATGATATGAATGAAGGAATAGGGATTGAGTATGCATCTTTACCTGATAAATATATGCTGATTGCTGAAGATGATGAAGACGATGTCTCCCTGCTTAGGTCATTTTTAATTGACTTGCCTGAAGCACCTGAGTTACTGGTAATTAATAAAGGAGACAAAGTTATTTCTTTTTTTGAGAATCTTCCGGGAAACCGCCTTCCTCTTCTGGTCCTTCTGGATTACAATCTTCCGTCAGTCAGTGGTTATGAAATCCTGATAGCACTGGCTGAAGATAAAAAATTCCTTGCTGTACCTAAAATTATCTGGAGCACATCCAATTCGACGCATTTTGAAACTCAGTGTCTGGCAAAAGGTGCCTTTGCCTATTTTGTAAAGCCGTCCAATATCCATGGTTTTAAGACCCTGGTACAAAAATTGCAAGGCATTCTCTCCCATTCAAAATAATACCGGTTTATATCCGATTCTGAAAGTTTCCCCCCTGGTTGGTCATCAATCGTTCTCAAAAAGCCTGGTTTTACCTTCGTTAAGTTTAACTCTACAGGATGATGGATCTGACTATGAATCGGATTTCAAAAAGATCTTAAAATAATATCAAATGCTATGCCTAAGCAGGCTTAAAGCCTAAAGCGTAAAGCCTAAGGCATTATTATGTCGGATAGAAAATAAATTTGGTCAATTAGCGATTAGGGGAGGATTGGGTCATGGGCTTAAAGCTTTCCGCTTTGGGCTTTAAGCTTATAGAGGTTTTTTGTTTAAATTGTACGATAAAACCGATTGTATGCCAGCTGCCCGCTCCGTTATGAGTCTTCACCTTAAATACCGTTTAGTGATTGCAGAACTAAACTTCGACATAAACGTGCTGCGTATTTTTGGAGATTATCTGACAGAATTACGGGCTAAACGTAAGGAGGCGGAAGTGAAATCAAAAAGTGATTATTTTGAAAAGGAGTTCTATGCTCTGAGAGCCGAAATAGATGATATCCGCCATGAAATGCAATTGGTAAAAATGAAGCTGGGGGCTTTCTCAAGGGAAACCCAACCATTTGATTATAAAATATTTAATAAGGAGTACCGTTTTCCCTTAAGAAAAAGGCTATTAGATTATAAAAAAAGGTTTAAGAAAATATATAAGGAATTTGAAGAGTTTGAAGGCCAATGGCTCACTTAAAAAAGCCAGGATAAAATCCTGGCTTTTTTAAGCTTAACGCCAAACGCGTAACGCTTAACGCCAAACGCGTAACGCTTAACGCCAAACGCGTAACGCTTAACGCCAAACGCGTAACGCGTAACGCGTAACGCGTAAAGAGTAATCTTCGTACCTGTCAACTGTCAATAGTTAATTAAAATTATTTTACAGAAACAAATACTTTCAGCTTTTCCCATCTCAGGTAAAACCCTTTGTCCATCATTTTATCTTCGACAGCATAAGTGAGTTTCTCCTGTACTTCTTTCTCTGTCTTTGGTTTTACTTTTACTTCCAGTACATTTTTTGCCGGATCCAGATTCGCATCTCCGGAATTTTTAATACCCCACTGACCGGTTTGTGAATTGAAAATAACAGTCCATTCTTTTTCTCCCGGTGTCATAAAAAGACTGTATTTACCAGCCGGAAGTTTCTTTCCTTCCACTATAATATCCTTATCTGTTGTAAAAATGGTGGCTTCATTGGCACCCGCCCTCCATGTCTTGTTATAAGGAACCAGGGAGCCCCAAATCTGTCTTCCTTTCACCGACGGACTACTATAGTCTATCGTTATAGTGGCATCTTTAATTTTCCCTTTGGCAGTTGCCGGCGGGCTGGGTCTTGTGCTTTTATCACCCTGCGCCCACGAATGACTGCTTAGTAAAATGCCGGCAAAAACAAAAACGGCTAACCTGGCAAAAATTCTTCTTTTCATTTGAAAGTCGTTGTGTGGTTAAATAATATTGGTTTAAAATGGTTTGTCAAGTTACTCAATTTCAGGAAACCTGATGACCTGCTGGTTATAAATTTTGTTAATGGAATATTGAGTAATTCTTTACCCATTTTTTTTTATTACTCACGGTCATTTTTTTCCTTTAAAATGGCGACCTTACAAAACTAAAATGATTAATTTTTTCATTAAAAAGTAACAAATGAAACGGTTTGCTTCCATTTTTTTATCTCTGCTCGTTATTTGTTTTATGATCGGATGTAATGGGTCCTCTTCTTCAACGCCCACCTCCTGAATCTGGAACATAATATCAAAACGGATTGGGTCGCCAAAGGATATCCGCAAGCTTAATGCGTAAAGCGCAAAGCGTTAAGCATTTTAATGCAAAGGGCTGTATGGATAAATCATTTTATAGATTCCCTGCACTATTACACCATAGCCTGACGCTTTGCGCTTTACGCCTTGAGCTTATTTAATGTTTCCTCCAATGACCGGCCACCCAGTATTCACCGCGTTCATGGTTCTTCCAATGACCGGGAACCCATACCCAGCCCGGATGTGGTGGCTCGGCCCAGTATCCGCCGGCATAGGCGTAACTACTCCCATTGGGTTTCCATTCTTCAGCAATCCAGACATGGTGCGGACCGGGTGCAACGGGTCTTACCACAACCGGTGCTACCGGCCGAACCTTGACATAGATCGTCTGGGCAGACGCAGATAAACTAATTCCTGTTGTTAAAAAGCCAAATACAAATAGTACAGACAAGAGTTTTTTCATAATGCATATTTTTCGTTTGACCATTTCCGGTCGAAATGGTTTAATACCTGTAGTATGCATAACGTTTGCCAAACGAAGACTGAAATGTAAACCGCTTGTTAATGCTCCCGTCTACTGTAGTTTTTGAATCGACTATTGTAGTTTTTGAATCAGCGAATCATAATAATTTTTGGTGAAAATCACATCCGGAAGGTTGTGATACCAATTGGATTCATGTTCTATAGAGAGCATACCTTTAAAGCTCTGTCGTTTTAACTCCGCCAGCACAGCCGGAAAATCTACCACACCCTTGCTGACAACTGTATCGTTCGCTTTTGGATTGTTAAATTCCACAATGTCCTTCAGATGGACGCCAATGATATGACCTTCTAATTTTTTAAGACAATCAACAGGGTTCAATCCATTTCTGGCCCAATGTCCCACATCAGCGCAGGAACCAATATGTGTGTGACCCTGGATTGCTGCCAACACAGAGTCGGGGCTCCAGTACATATTCGGTTTGGGATGATCATGAATGGCCACAGGAATTCCATATACGCCTGCCAGACTATCCACCAGATCCCATTGAGTTTTTATAGGCTCAGCGGCGATATAACTCATTCCTAAATTTTTGGCCAGCTCAAAAGTCTTAATCCATTCTGTCTTATTCTTTGGAACGATCACACCCATAGCTACCGCCTGGATACCATGTTTACTCAATGAAGCCTTCAATTTGGCAAGCGTTTCGGCAGACATGTCCAGTCCGTATTTGCCAGGCATTCCACCACCCAGGTCCTGCCCGATAAACGCTTCGATATTTTTAATTC